>Ga0255054_10000002_pt1 | contig 127442 bp, 106 predicted proteins | sample JV7_2_23_MG_FD_188634 | JGI IMG/M metagenome (GOLD analysis project Ga0255054, IMG submission 188634) | Seawater microbial communities from Jervis Inlet, British Columbia, Canada - JV7_2_23 | ecosystem: Environmental > Aquatic > Marine > Inlet | place: Canada: British Columbia | collected... | reverse complement strand
GACAGAAGGGCCTGATAGTCGAGGGATTCGACCGTCGCATCAGGTGGCAACGGGGCGTGGAAGAACCAACCCTCCCCCACATCGACCCTGCCGAGGAAGCGCCAATAGCCATCCAGATCGGGATGAAGAACGTTGAAGAAGGCCGCTTCGCCAAACCGCTCTTCGAGAAGTGTGTGGAGTTGGCGGGAGCGAAACACAAGAAGGACCATTCTCCGCTCGTGCTTGGAGCGTTCCTCGGCGATTCCACTCTGCTCTCTGACGATGGAACGACTCCCGTCACAACCCACCAGGTATTCGGCCTCGAATTCCCCGGCATCGGTGGACACGACCACATTGGCGTCGTCGTGGCGGATTGTCCGAGCCACTGTGCCTCGTATGTGGGTGACGACGGGCAGGTCACGAAGTCTTTCCTCGAGGACAACTTCGGTGGAGTACTGGGGCAGTCGCTCGTTGGCGGCGAAGTAGTACTGACCGACCTGGCTCCGTCTGAACCAGGGATGGGCGTATTGGCTCATGAGGTTGCCGTAGGCGTTGATGCCGACGGCGGGGTATCCCGGCGGCATGACTCGAGCTGCTCTTATCCGGGCTTCGACTCCCCAGGACCGGAAGTGCTCCATGGTCCTCTGGGTCAGGTTCTGACCCTTGGGTATTTCATGTAGCGAAGCTTCCTTCTCAATCACGACTGTCGAGATGTCCCGCTGACCGAGCTCGATGGCAAGCCCGAGACCGACCGGGCCCCCACCGACAATTACGACCTGGCTACGTGACACGGGCACCGCTCAACTCCGTTGCGAGTTTCTCACGGTATCGCGACGGACTCCGGGCTGAGCGACCGATGATCGCGTAGTGTGTGCGGCGAACACTCACAGTCGTCGAATGAAAGGTTGGAGGATCCTGATGAAGAGATCGATCATCGTGGCAACGGTTACTGCGCTATTGGTCGCCGCCCTGCCTCTGGTGGCCAGTGCCGCGAGAGTCGACGCCGCCGCTTTCGCCGCCGACTGCAACGACGACTCACTGGTCACGGTGAGCGGAACGCTTGAAGTCCGTGGTGGCTCCGGAGTGATCGCCACCGACTGCGTGGTCGTGATCGACGATAGGTCTCGTCTCTTCTTCCGCGACGCCAACCTCAGCTGCGGGGGCGTCTGTTCATTGGTCATGGGTGACTCCGGTGAGGGTTCGACCATCAAGGTGATCGGGTCGACGATCAACGTGACCGGCCCTCTTCAGATTTCCGCCGGTTGTTGCTCTGGAGGCGAAAACCCTGAGAGCAGGGGTTCGGTGAAAGTGGTCGACAGCGCCCTCACCGGCTCCAGTGTCGAAATATCTGCATCGGTGGCGACCGATGGCGGCAGAGTCGTGGTGCGTCGCTCCAAACTGTCCGCCACAGGCCCGTTCGGCCTTTCAATATCCACCTTCACAGACGGGCGGACCACCGCCGTTGGGAACACGCTCAACTCCGCGGGTGATATCGATGTCCGATCAGGGTTTGGCACGCCGGGGAACACAAAGGCGAGGAACAACGAGTTCAATGCGTCGGGCACAGTGACCATCACCGCCACGGGTGGTAGCTGTGTCTCCACCGGAAACACACCAGCAGTTCCCTGCAGCTAACGGCTCAAACCGCCGGCCAACAGGCTTCTAACTCAACCCTCGCCGATCGCCAGCCAGATGTCGCCGTCCTCGATCATCGAGGACACGAGCTCTAGGGGCGCCCGGTTCTTGGAGATGTCTCCAAGCATCTCGAAACCGGGAGCGGTGCCATCTGGGTTGAGCGACTGACCCCAGGTGCTGATGTCGCCATCGTGCAGATCAAATGTGCTGACATGCCAGCGACACTCGACCTGGCCGTCCGGTGTGAACTTGCTGACGCTGGGTGGGGCGGCGCCGTCCCCCTCTTCCCTATTGAAGAAAGGCAGTTTGAGGTGTGGGCAGGCATTGTTGAAAGCAATGACTTCGCCTTGCACCCTGGCCACAACCACGTCGAGGGCTGGATACTGAACCACGCGATGCTCGCCTTCTGCAAGCTCCGTGGCCGGCATCACCCGGTGCCACTCCTTGCCTTCAAGACGCATCATGTCGCCGTGAGCAATGTCGTGGAGCCGGGCTCGTGCTTCGGAGGTGAGGCCACCGATCTCATAGAGGGTGATCCGGTCGCTGGTGCCCCGGAGACGCACCCGCACGAAGTCGGAAACCTCGACGTCGTCTTTGACTTTGTCGTGGAGCGGCTCAGAGATGAGGAATCTGGTTCCGGCGTCTTTGTTCGCGGCCTCGATACGGCTGGCCACGTTGACGGCGTCGCCGATCACCGTGAGTCGCTCATGCCCGATGGCTCCCACAGAGCCCACGACCACATCGCCGTAATGAACACCGATGCGGACATCGAACTCGATCCCGTACATCGAAGCGAAGAAGGGCTGGAGACGATCGACAGCCGCCATTGTCTCCAAGCCGGAGTTGACCGCCCGTAGCGGGGCATCGGGCTGATCATCGATCCCGAAGACGGACATCAACCCATCACCAACGAATTTGTCGAGGTACCCGTCGTTGCGCTCGATGATCGCTCCGACCTGAGCGAAGTAGCGGTTGAGTATGTACATGACGTCGTAGGGCGGCAGTTTCTCGGAGAAGGTGGTGAACCCGACCACGTCACTGAAGAAGATCGCGACCGGTTTGAGCTCGCCTGAATTGGAGTCGACGCGGCGATCGAGCTGACTCGCGATTCGGAGGTCGAGTGCATCAAGGACGAGGCGGCGGAAGGTCATGTCGTGAGTCGGGCGAACCTGACAGGCAAGACGGATAGGGCCCGCCAGTGAGATACGATCGGTGAGCGTCGCCTCCACCTCTCCCTTGACCGGACAGGAGTCTTCGCCCTCGAGGATCCAGATTCGGCAGGTGGAGCACTTCGCCTTTCCGCCACAGGCATTCGCGAACTCAATACCGGCTGCTTTGGCTGCGTCGAGCACCGTCTCACCAGACGGGCATTCGAAGGTCAGATTGTCAGGAAGCGACGTAAGTTGAGGCACAGTTCTCTTTGCGAAACGCTAGCCAACACTCCACCAGAGACTTGCATTAGAGCAAATTCCCGGCGAAGACTGGCAGATCAGCTCCTGTCTGGCTGCTCCCCCGCACTATCAAGCGCTGCAAGAGCGCTGCGCAACGCCTCACGAGCCTGTTCCGCCGATGCGGAGTCGAGGCTGTTCGGGTCAAGGGACACTTTGAAGTCGCCGATTTCACTTTCGATCCGCTCCGTTGGACCGAGGTCGGCGAACTCGGCGATTACCTCGTAGGTCCGAAGCCGGTGACTGATCCCCTTGACACTCACATCACCAATGGGCCTGCAGTAGAAGACATCCTTCACGAGCGAGTACGTCGAGTGGGAGATCTGAATCTGGTCGACGGCCGCGGCTGCCTCCAGTCGGGAGGCGGCATTGACGGCGCCGCCGACAATCGTGTAGTCGAGTCGATCTTCGGACCCGAAGTTGCCGACGGTGCAGTAGCCGGTGTTGATGCCAATTCGCACATGCAGAGGTTCGGGTCCGATCATCTCTGCCCAATCGCGACGCAGTTCGGCAAGCCGCTTCTTCATTTGGGTCGCCATGCCGACGCATTGAATTGCATCCTGTTTCTTTCCCCGCGATTCAGGGTCACCGAAGAAGATCATGACTCCGTCACCGATGAACTTGTCGATTGTCCCCCCACACCCATCGGCGATCGTTGCCATTTCCCCCAGGTATGTGTTGAGGATCTCGCTGATGACTTCGGCTTCGAGGCGGTCGGTTAGCTCCGTGAAGCCCTGGATATCTGAGAAGAAGACCGTCAACTCTTTCCGGTATGACTTGACCTGGACATCGGTTTTACCCTCGAAGATCGAGTCGTAGACCTGACGCGATAGGTATTTGGCCAGCTTGCCTGAGAGGGCTTCGAGTTGATCGTTCTTCTCGTTGAGTGACTTGTTGGCAACCTGAAGCGCGTCTTCGGCCATCTTTCGCTCGGTGATATCGCGAATGATCCCGCTGTAAAACCTCTGACCATCCGCTTCCCAGGTGGCCAGGGAAAGCTCGAGTGGAAACTCCCTGCCGTCCCGATGGACGCCGGCAAGTTCGACTGTTTGTCCTATCACGTGATGCTCGCCACCCGACGTAACCCGGGAAACGCCTTCGACATGCCCACCCCGAAACCTCTCAGGAATGACAGCGTTGAGCGGTTCGCCGATCATCTCGTCGGCTGTGTACCCGAACATGTCGGCGGCTCTCGAATTCCACAAGACCACCCGGCCAACAGAGTCGATCGAGATGATCGCGTCATTGGCAGACTCGAGAATGGCTTCCAGTCTCTGCTCAGAAGTGGCCAGGGCGCGGTTCATTTCGGACCGTTCCGTGATGTCGCGGATGATCCCGCTGAAGAACCGGTCGTCGTCTTCGCGCCAGGTTGCCAGTGACAACTCGATCGGAAACTCGTGACCATCCTTGTGCAGGCCAAACACTTCGACGGTTTGACCAATGATCCTGGTCTCACCCGTTTCCACGACACGGGAAAGACCCTCCTCGTGGGCGGATCGGAAGCGTTCCGGCACCAGCGTCTTCAGCGACTTGCCAAGCACCTCGCCCTCGTCGTACCCAAAGAGGCGCTGAGCCGACGGGTTCCAGGTAACGATGTTCCCCGCGGCGTCAGCCGTCACAATTGCGTCAGCGGCCGAACGAACAATCGCGTCAAGAGTGGAGCTCCCTGCTTCATCCCTCTTTGTCACAGAGTCGATTCTACGGACGTGACGACACGTCCGCCGAACTGGAGACCACACCTCTTTCAACAATCGATAGGTGTGTAGGGTGCGATTCGCCAATCCGGCCCGACCCCATCAAGGAGGATCCTTGTACGTCACCAATACCGAGCTCCTTGACAAACTTGAGGTCCCGCCGGGAAGTCTCCTCGGGAGAACGGCACTGGTGACTGGTGGGGCACGTGGCATTGGCGAGGCAACTGCGGTCACCATGGCACACCTGGGGGCACGCATCGTGATCGTCGACATCCTCCCGGGCGGGCAGGACGTCGCCAACTCAATCAACGAGACAGGCGGTCAGGCGAAGTTCATCCAGTGCGACCTGAGCGATGTGGACCAACTTCTCGAGATGATCCCCCAGGCGAACGTAAGCTTCGGGGCCATCGACATCCTCATCAACAACGCTCTTTATCTGCACTCGGCGCCGATAACCGATTTCGCTCTAGAGGAATGGGAGAAGACGTTCGCCACCAACGCCAGAGCGCCTTTCCTCATGATCCAGAATCTGCTCCCCGGCATGCTGGAGCGGCAGCACGGCGTCATCATCAACATGATCGCCTATGAGGGCACGGCGATGGCGGCCGCCTACTCGGGTACCAAGATGGCCCTGCGCTCCCTCGCATACACCGCTGCTCGCGAGATCGGCAATGAGTCCGGTGTTTCGGTGTTCTCGTTCGTACCTGGAATCGTCGCAACTCCCCTCATGCTCGACGAGGCCATACCGAAGGCTGCAGCAATGTTCGGACTCACCGAGGAAGAGGTGATACCGATCGTCGCCCAGAACCCCGGGTACGACGGACTCATCCCTGTAGATCACTGCGCGTCAGCCTTGACGTACGCCGTCGTTCATGCCGCCGAGTATCACGGCCAGGTCGCCGACCCGTTCGAGCCGCTCGATCGTGCCGGAGTCATCAAGATGCCGGATATCGATACCGGAGACGAGATCGACGTCTCTGGACCGTTATCGGGCATATACATCAAGCAGTACCTGGGCGACGTGTCGTCGGTCAACAAGGAACTGGAACACCGGATCGACGTTCGCACTCGCGAGCTGGAAGAGGAGCGCGACCGCTCCGAACAACTACTGCTCAGCATCCTGCCATCTCCGATTGCGAGACGGCTCGAGGACGGCGAGCAACTCATCGCCGACTACTTCGGCGACGCCACCGTTCTGTTCGCCGACATCGCGGGCTTCACCCAGTTGTCGGCCCGTCTCAAGCCTTCGAAAGTGGTCGAGGTCCTCAACCTCCTCTTCGGGGAATTCGATGCAATCGCAGACCAATACAACGTCGAGAAGATCAAGACCATCGGCGACAGCTACATGGCCGTCGGCGGGGTGCCCATAGCCCAGGACAACCATGCAGATCGAGTGGCCCATCTGGCGCTCGAGATGATGCCGAAGATCGAACAGCTCGGCCGGACTATGGACCTGCCTCTATCAGCCCGTATCGGCCTTCACACAGGTGACGTGGTTGCCGGCGTGATCGGCCGTCGGAAGTTCATCTACGACTTGTGGGGAGACACGGTGAACACTGCGAGCCGGATGGAGTCTTATGGCGTCGCCGGCAGGATCCAATGCAGCGACGAAGTTCGATTGGCTCTCGACAACAGCTTCGAATTCGAGCCTCGGGGCGAGATCGAAATCAAAGGCAAGGGCACCATGTCGACCTACTTCCTCACCGGCGTCAAATAGCCGCGGTTCGCCATCCGGGCGACCGTAATTGGGACTAGGAAGGTTCGTTTTTGGCGCGTTTCGAACCCAATTACGGGTCTAGGGGCGCGATCGGTGAGTTGAAAGCTGATCGGCGTTGTATCTTTCCTGACGTGAACCAGGTGAAAGACAGTGTGAATTGCCCTAACTGTGCCCATGAAAACTCGGCCGAGGCGAAATTCTGCTCGGAGTGCGGAACCAGCCTGACGATTACGTGCCCCGTGTGCTCGACCGTCGCCGGTCTGGATGCCAAGTTCTGCAGCAACTGCGGCACTGACCTCCATGCATCCGACGATGCCGCTCCGGCTGACGACATCTCTTCGAAAGAGAACCTGGCCCGCTACTTGCCGCCGGAACTTCAGGCCAAGCTGCATTCGGCCCGCTCCGGCCATGCCATGCAGGGCGAGCGTCGCACGGTCACCATGCTGTTCGCCGACATCAAGGGGTCTACCGCAGCGGCCGAACAATTGGATCCCGAAGACTGGGCCGTCATCGTCAACGGGGCATTCGAGCATCTCATCGCACCGGTCTACCGCTACGAGGGCACCCTGGCCCACCTCCAGGGCGACGCCGTGCTTGCGTTCTTCGGAGCCCCGATCGCCCACGAGGACGACCCGGTACGGGCAGTCCGATCCGGACTGGAGATCGTCGAGGCGATGAAGGGCTACAGCGAAACGGTCCAGGACGAGTGGGGCTTGCCCATTGAGGTTCGAGTTGGAATCAATACGGGTCTGGTGGTCGTCGGCGAAGTCGGATCTGACCTTCGTGTCGAGTACACCGCTCTCGGTGATGCGATCAACGTCGCAGCTCGAATGGAGCAGACCGCCGAGCCCGGCACAGTGCGGATCACCGGGGAAACCCTGACCCTGACCGGTGAGTCCTTTGAGGTGGAGGATCTGGGCGCGGTCGAGGTGAAGGGAAAATCCGCTCCGGTCCCGGCAAGTCGCGTCATTCGCTTCGTAGGGGGAATTGGCGAGGAACGTGATCAACCCATTGTCGGCCGTGATGACGAGATCGGTGTGCTCGATGAGCTCAGGGCCCGTCTCCTCGGTGGCTCGGGTTGGATCGCTTCGGTAATCGCCGAAGCCGGCGTCGGGAAGTCGAGACTGCTGCACGAGTTACGAAGTCGAAGCGAAACGGAGACGACTCTGGCACTGCGATTCGACCAGCCGGGCGACCTCTCGTGGCTGTTCGGGCTAAGCCGCTCCTACGACTCCTCCAACCCTTTCTCCACGATTGGCGACCTGCTTACGCGTTGGTGGGGAACCGACGACACCGATCCCGACTTCTCAGAGGTGGAGCGGGCCGTCGCCGAGGCCGGAATCGAGAACCCGGACGTTGCCGCCTATCTCGGATTCATTGCCGGAATTCCGCTCTCAGAGTCTGCGAACGCATTCATCAGTGCCCTGGCGCCTCCTGCCTTGCATGGCGGAGCAGGCGAGGCCTTGTCCTCATACTTCGCAGCCCTGGCCGGACAGCGGCCAGTTCTCATCGTGCTCGAAGACCTCCATTGGGCGGACGATCTCTCACTGGCGCTGGTCGACAAGATGATGGACCTCACCGAGCAGGTTCCGGTTGGGCTGGTTGTCGCAATGCGGCCGTACCGCGAGGAGTCGACGTGGCACGTCCACGAGGTGGCAGAGCGAGACCACCATCATCGTTATCACTACATCGATCTCAAGCCACTGGCGCCAGTCGAGAGCACCGAGTTGCTCGATTCGCTGCTGGAGGACTCGGGGTTATCCGAAGAAGTCAGGCATTCGATCCTGGAACGATCTGACGGCAACCCCCTCTTCCTCGAAGAAATGGTGCGATCGGTGAACGAAGCTGAGCCCGACCGGGCGGACGACGTAAGCGTGCCGACCAGCCTCAGTGGCATCCTCACCGCCCGGTTGGATCGGCTCGAAGACGAGTCGCGGTATGTAGTCCAGATGGCGTCGGTACTCGGATCCGAGTTCGACCGGGACATGCTCGCCGCCCTGCTCGAAGAGACCTACGAAGACAGAATGACCGATCTGATGCGCCAGGGAATCTTCGTCGAGTCCGGTAGACCCGGATCCGTCCGATTTCGTCATGCGCTCATCCAGGACGCGGCATATGCCACTGTCCTCCGGCGCACCCGCAAGGACCTCCACGGCCGGGTAGCCGATCATCTCATCGAAACCCACCCGGATGCGGTCGCGGACATCGCTCGACACCTGGTCGAGGCCGACCAGCTCAACATGGCCTTCCCCTACCTGATCGAAGCAGGATCGAAGGCGGCGCGTTCAATGGCGCTCGCCGACGCGATCCGCTTGTTCAACACGGCCCTGGAGAACACGCCTGACGACGCCGATCCGGAACTGGTCGAGCGGGCCCATGACAGCCTTGGAGATGCCTACGCTCTCGTGCCCGATCTTTCACAGGCGGCGGGCAGCTACCAGCGTCTCTACGAGTTCGGTGAGCAAGCGGCCCGACCTACGACCAGAGTTGCCGCGCTCAACCGGCTGGCCCTGGCGACGGCTTCATTAGGTGCCGACCTGGATGGAGCCAGGGTCTATCTGGAGGACGCCCGCAGCCTTGCCGAAGAGTGTGGCGATGAAATCGGCCTGGCCGAGTACCACATGAACGCTTGCTTTGTGGAGTCGCTGGGAGGCCGAATCGGCACGGCGGTGGAGCACGACGAGGCAACCGTCACGCTGGGCGAGAAGACAGGCGCCGACCCGATCCGCCTCTCCGGGATGGTGCGACGAGCCACCAACTACGTTGCTCTGCTCGACCTGGAAAACGGCGCGCCAGCAATCGAAGAGGCACGCGAGGCCGTTGAGGAGGCGGGGATGGAGGAAGCCGGCGCCATCGTCGAGGCATTCGGGCAAGGTCAGTTGCTTCTCGGCAGAGCAGATCTTCAAGGCTTCCTCGAAGTAGCGGATCAGGCTCAGGAAACTCTCGCCCGCTACTCATCTTTCTATACAGCCAACAACCAGCGAAACATCGCCGCGGTGATGTATGAGTTGGGTGACTTGGAAGGCGCCCTCGGCCGTTTCGTCGAGTGCAGACGAGCCGCCGAGAAGCTCGGACAGACCTTCATGGTCGGAATCGCCACATCAGGGATGGCACTGGTCTATGCGACGGCCGGGATGTATGAGCCAATCCAGGGACTCAGAGCCGAGACTCTCGAGGTGCTCGATGGCCCGCTTGGTGAGTTCCTGGCCAGTTCCTCCTTGGCGGATCTGGGTTTTGCCAACTTGCTGCTCGACGACCCGGAACAGGCCGCAACCGACTTTATCCAGGGAAGGGCGGCATCCTCTCTAACCCAGTTCACTGAGAGACCCCGTCTCTTAGGCGGACTTGCGCTGGCTCTGACTCTGCAAGGAGACCTTGACGGAGCAGAGGGTGCTCTCGAAGAAGCCGCCGAGTTCGCTCGTGAGAAGTCATATGTGCCCTACAACGCGCTTCTCCAGTACGTCGAGGGCGAGATCCAGATCCAACGGGACCAGCCCGCCGAAGCGGAGATCTCTCTGACTGCCGCCCATGCCACGTCGATGGAGACCGGACAGCGACTGACCACACTGCAGATCCTCCAGGCACGTGCTCGGCTGGCAATGCAAACCAACAATCCCGACCAGGCGTCTGCCCACACCCTGTCGGCGAATGCTCTCGTCGATTCCATCGCAGAGTCGATTGCGGACGACGATCTGAGAGGGAGCTTCGAATCGAAATGGCTCAAGACAGTGGACCAGACCAAAGCCACGTGAGTGACGGAGCGAGCGCCGAGCTCCGTTGTGGGCCCAAGCAGGCAACTGACGTGATAATGATGTCACGAACACAAGCTGACCGAGGATTGGTGCCGAATGACTCAGTTTCACCACCCGGGCGTCTACATCGAGGAGATCCCGAGTGGCGTTCGCAGAATCAGCGGGGTCGCGACGTCGATCACGGCCTTCGTTGGAACGGCGCAGCGCGGCCCGGTGGACGAACCGGTAACCCTGGCTTCGTACCCGGAGTTCGAGCTTATCTTCGGGGGTCTCTGGGCAGAGAGCACGTTGGGCCACTCCGTCCGAGACTTCTACCGTCTCGGCGGATCGACCGCCATCATCGTTCGGGTCCATCGAAGCGACAGCAACGACACGGCATCGATAGCGCTCGGCCCGGTTGGCGACACCCGTCTGGTGCTCGACGCCGCATCGCCAGGGCTATGGGGCTCTCAGTTGTCCGCCACGGTCGACCTTGAGGTGTCAAGAGGCGTTGACGCCACTCACTTCAATCTGAGTGTCACCGATGCCGGCACGAAGCGAACCGAGGTGTTCCGCGATATCTCGTTCTCCTCGGCAAGCACCCGGCCCGCCGACGAGGTCCTCCGGCGGGAATCGAGCCAGGTCCGTGTTTCCACGATGCCTACTGCACTTCCCCCCGCCGTCAGCGCCGGTGCTATGAACGGCAATGACGGGCTTGCAGTGGACGACTCGGTGTTCACGACCGGGACCGACATGCGGACCAACAAGCGAGGTGTCTACGCCCTCGAGGACGCCGCCCTCTTCAACATGCTCGTCATTCCCCCATACACGCCCAAAGGCGACATCGGCACCCAGGTTCGCGACGACGCAATCTCCTACGCCGAGGAGCTTCGGGCGATCATGATCCTCGACCCACCCTCTGGATGGACGACCCCAGCCCAGGCAATGACGGATGTCGGAGGCGCCGGCTTTCCCACCAGCGAGAACGCTGCCCTCTACTTCCCACGCATCCGTCAGCCCGACCCGTTGAAGAATGGCGAGTTGAGCACGTTCGCTCCTTCCGGCGCAGTTGCCGGAGTTATCTCCCGCACTGACGCCAAGCGGGGTGTGTGGAAGGCCCCGGCCGGTCTCGAGGCCACCCTGTCCGGCGTTTCGGAGCTCTCCGTAAAGGTGACAGACCACGACATCGAGCAACTCAACCCCTTGGGCGTTAATTGCCTTCGGGCTGATCCCAAAGCCGGGCACCTGATATTCGGAGCTCGAACCCGCGACGGCGCCGATCAGACGACGTCCGAATGGAAATACCTGCCGGTGCGCCGCACCGCCCTCTTCCTCGAGGAGTCGCTGGATCGGGGCACCCGGTGGGTCGTGTTCGAGCCCAACAGCGAACCGCTCTGGTCCAAGGTCCGGCTCAACGTGGGCGCTTTCATGAACAACTTGTTCCGCTTGGGAGCCTTCGCCGGCGCCAAGGCCAGGGACGGCTACTTCGTGAAGTGTGACTCGGAGACAACGACCCAGAACGACATCAGCGCGGGAGTCGTCAACATCGTGGTCGGCTTCGCCCCATTGAAGCCGGCCGAGTTCGTGGTGATCCGCATCCAGCAAAAGGCTGGCCAAACAAGGCGTGCCTGGAGGCCGAGATCATCGCGGGCAAGGCCCAAGCTCGGCAACTGACGCCGTCGACGGCGCACGCGTTGACAAACTCCAGATTGCCCGTCACAAGCCCCTCGGAATTCATCTCTGGAACGAGATGTGGCGCCGGGAGGGTCTGGACCAGGACGCGGATTATCCTCGAAACAGCATCTACGAGAAGCTCAACCGTCGCTATGTCGCGACGGATGCCGGCCTCTAGGGCTGACCGGCGAACGCCACATACAGGTTGCAGGCGTGTGCGGGCTCGACCAACAGCGCTCTTTCCCCACTGAGTCGTGTTCCCCGTGTCGGTGGCGGCACCCCGTTCTCAACCATCAATGCCGCGGCACTCTCCAGGTGCCCGGCACGGAAAAGAACCTGGAACAGCCCTGGCCCATTGGAACTCAGAGCGCTCGCAGTCGGACCGGGACCCCTGGGCTCCGCCACGGCTATGCCGACATGACCGACGTAGAACACGCTCATCAGTGACATGATGACAGTGCCCATCTCCGGCACAGGAGCTGGCATGCCTAGAAGCTGCTCGAAGGTTTCCAACTCCCGGCCTATCGACTCCACAGCAAGGTAGGCTCGCTCGAGGACTGTGGCGGTATTGGGATGGGCGGTGGCGCCACCCATGAATACCGACCGTTCAGCGGCTGCGTCCCGGTACTCGACAAGACCAACAGGAATGTATGAGTCCACTGCGGCGGTACGTCTCGGTAGTGAGGCTCCGCGTCTTTCGATTGGATCGTCGACGGGATCCGACACGTGAAAGCCATTTGACTTCAGCCGGGCTACCTCAGCATCGAGATTGTCGCTCCTGAGAACAATTCGGTGGATTTCTTCGGCATGCTCTGTTCCCCGAAACAAGATGTAGAAGTCACCAAACACCGCGTACGCGTCCCTGTGGCCCGCATCCTCATCGTCCCCGCCATGTGTGACTGTGAAGCCAAGATTCCGATAGGTCTCGACGGCCTGAGCTACGTCCGCAACGCCAATCTCGAGGTGATCAACAGTTATCAACATGTGGCTGTCTGAGAGTCGAATCCATACATAGGGCACATTTTGCTTCCTCCGGGACGCCCGACAACGTACCCCGCCTCTGTGACTCCTATATTCCACGTCGATGCAGACGTTCCTATTCACCGACATCGAAGCAAGCACCCGTCTCTGGGAAGAGCACCCTGTGGAGATGGCTCCGGCGCTGGCCCGACACGACTCGATCCTGACCGACGCTATCGGTCAGGCCGGTGGCAAGATCTTGAAGACAACAGGTGACGGCGCCATCGCCGTGTTCGATTCTGTGGATCAAGCCGTGACCGCTTCATTGACGGCGCAGAGGGACCTGGCCGCCGAGCAATGGGAAGTGACCGGGCCGCTGCGGGTTCGAATGGGGGTCCATGCCGGGGAGACCGAGAGTCGCGGCGGGGACTACTTCGGGCCGGCGATGAACCGAGCAGCCAGGATCATGGCCGCAGGTCATGGCGGCCAGGTGCTGCTCTCGTCGGTCGCCGCCGGACTGACCACGGGCCGGCTACCCGAAGGGGCGGCGTTGCGAGACCTGGGCTCACACCGGCTCAAGGACCTGACCCTGCCCGAGCATCTATACCAATTGGTCCACGACGACATCAAGACCGAGTTCCCGGCCCCGAACACCCTCGACGCCAGACCAAATAACCTCCCACTCCAGACGTCTGAATTCCTGGGTCGGAGCAGCGAGCTAGCGGCGATCCAGGCCATTCTGGGGGCTCCCAACTCGAGGCTTGTGACTCTGGCCGGTCCGGGCGGAGCTGGGAAGACACGTCTCGGTCTCCAGGTAGCGGCCGAGCAAATGGATCTCTTCCGTAACGGGGTATTTTTCGTCGACCTCGCCGCCGAGCGTGATTCTGGAGCAGCTTTCGAAGCAATTGTCCGTGCCCTCGACTTGCCGGCTTCGAGCGGCGGCGACCCTCTCGAGATCCTCAAAACGAGGTTGCGCGATCTCCAGATGCTGCTGGTCCTCGACAACTTTGAGCAGGTGACGGTTGCCGCCACGGGTGTGGCAGAACTCCTCCAGCAGGCTCCCGATCTGAAGGTCATTGTCACCAGCCGGGAGACACTCCGGGTGCGGGCCGAGCAGGTCTTCCCGGTGCCCCCGCTCACACTCCCCCACCCCAAGGACCCGACCTCCTCAATAGCCGAGTCCGAAGCGGTCCAGCTCTTCGTGGAGCGAGCCCGGTCGGTTCGACAAGACTTTGGGCTCAACGAAGACAACGCCTCGACTATCGCCGGGATCTGTCTCCGCCTCGATGGCCTTCCCCTCGCCATCGAGCTGGCCGCGGCGCGTCTCAACGTTTTCAGTCCGGTCGACCTTCTCGACCGTCTCCAGGAAAGGCTCGACATACTCGGTGCGGGGGGTCGCGACCTGCCCGACCGACAGCGCACACTGTGGGGTGCCATCGGATGGAGCTATGAGCTCCTCGAAGACCCCGAACGCGACCTCTTCGAGATGTTGTCGGTGTTTTCGAAGACGCGGCTTCAGGCCCTCGAGACTGTGGCGTCTTCGGCCATCGGTGCCGGATTCATCCTCGACTCCCTGGCCTCGCTCGTGGACAAGAGCCTGTTACGGACCGACGAGAGCGGGAACTCGCAACGATTCTCGATGTTGCTAATGATCAAGGAGTACGCCCAGGAACGGCTGGCCGACTCCCCTGAGCGTGAGGAGGAGGTGCACCGGGCCCATGCCCTCTACTTCTCCGAGTTCGCCCTGGGACTGCAGGACCGGCTGCGTGGCCCCGAGCGTGAGTCGGCGATGGATGACCTCGAGGCGGAGATTGGGAACCTTAGGACGGCGTGGCGCTTCTGGGTCGAGCAGGGGGAGCTGGAGCAGCTCTTCAACCTCATCGACGGGCTCTGGGCGCTGCATGAGGCCAAGGGGTGGTACCGGGCTGCCATCGAACTGGCCACGGACACTCTGAGTGTCCTCGCCACAGCCGAACCTTCACCGGAGCTGGCCGCCGAGGAGCTGACACTTCGCACCAGCCTGGCCCGGGCCTTGATGGCCGTGCGCGGGTACAACGAAGAGGTGGAGGAAGCGTTCACCAGGGCACTGGAGCTGTCGGAGGCGACCGGAACTGTGGAACAGAGGTTCCCGGTGCTCCGGGCCCTCGCCAGCTACTACCTGCAGACCGGCAATGTCGTCAAGGCGGGGGAAACGGGAGCAGAGCTCCTCGAGCTGGCGGATCAAGAGGACAACGAGTCGATTCGGATCGAAGGCCACTACGTCGTCGGGATGTCGATAGCCCTGGGCGACGTCGACACCAGCGTCCCCCATCTCGAACGTGCCGTGGAGCTCTATGACCCGAAGACGCACGGATCGAATCGGTTCCGGCTCGGGCCGAACACCGGCGTGGTTGCCAGGACCGCGCTGGGCCTGATCCTTTGGGAATGCGGAGGGCTGGACAGAGCCGTGGCAAGTTTGACCGATGCACTAAAGCTGGCCCGGGATCTCGACCACCCATTCAGCGTCGCCTATGCCCTCTTTCACAATGGATTCCTCGCTATCCGAAGAAACCGATTCGAGGACTGTCTGGAGTTCAGCCAGGAGTTGGCCCAGGTCGCCGAGGAGAACGACTACGTGCTGTGGAGAACACTGTCCACGGTGTTGCAGGGGGTTGCCCTCACCGGACTCGGCCAGACCGAAGAGGGTTTGGCGATGACCGAAGCCGCCGTCGACCTCTACAGAGGATTGACAACGCCACCAGTGTTCTGGCCTTTCATCCTCGCGCTGCGTGGTGTGGTCCATGCCCTCGCCGGCAAACCGGAACGGGCGCTGGAGTTGGTAGACGAGGCAATCGAGATTGGCGAGTCTCCGATAGATACTCCACCCGACTTCTGGGTCTTCCGGGCCGACTTCCTGACAATGCTTCCCGAGCCCGATGTGAGCGTCGCCGAGGGGAACTATCTGACGGCGGCAGAGAAGGCGAAGGAATTGAAACTCCGCCTGGTCGAGCTGCGAGCCTGGACCAGACTGGTGATGCTTCGTCGCCGACTGGGATACTCCCCCGACGGCAGTGAAGAACTGACCGCGGTTTACTCCGCCTTCACCGAAGGCTTCGACGAGCACGATCTGGTGGTGGCCCGGGAACTGTTGGGCTGACTCCGACTCCTCTACGAGACAGTCACCGTCATTACTCGTAGGCCATCGCCGCATGTCTCCGGGCCAACGCGACCGCGTCTGCGCGACCGAGCGAACGACCGTGTTCGAGTGAGGCATCGAAGCGGCCTTTGCCGAGGGTCGCTTTACTCGTGCCTACGCCGGGACACACTCCAGGGCACCTCTCCGTGATTGTCCGCGATCGAGGAGAAACCCTGGTCTATCTCGGCGACGTCGTCACCCATTCGGTCATGGTCGAACATCCCGGGTGGCATTCCGTCTTCGACACGATCCCCAACATTGCGGCCAACACACGCCGCCGCATGATCCAATCCGCAGGGGAGGAAGGCGCGGTCATCGTCGCCTCCCACATCGCCCTCCCCGGCCGCATCGTCTCCGATCCTCAGTCGGGACGAGCGTTTGCACCACTAGAGCACCACACCCACGACCACTGACCGCAGGAAAGGAAGAGGAGGAGAGACCATGAGATCCAAGACACCAAACCGCGAAAGTGCAGAGGAAAGGGCAGTCCGCTGCCTGGCACACGGCATCGCGCATGCCCACGCTGCGTTCGGCCCCCAGAGGCTGACAACCATCCTCGGCACGATTGCATTGGACTTCGCTGCCTCCGCCGACACGACGCCGGCCGCTTCCTCCGGGACGCCTGTCAAGTCCGACGCTGGCGTGACCTCCGAGTAACTAACTTCCACACTGATCTAAGCCGACAAGGAGCAGCCGTGAGCGAGCCGATCAGAAGCATTCGATCATGAAGATTGGGGTTTACGGCGGCAACGTGCGCCGGGGGGCGACACTGAACAGCCTGGTTGACGAAGTGGCACAGATGGAGAAACGAGGGTTTGCCAGCTACTGGTTCTCACAGGTCGACTCATATGACGCACTCACAGTCATTGCGCTGGCCGGTCAGCAGACGAGCACCATTGAACTCGGAGTCGGCGTGGTGCCCACCTATCCCGGCACCCATACGCCCTGGCACAGCAGGCGGCTACAGCCAACGTGCTGGCCGGCGGGCGATTGACCCTCGGCGTCGGCCCGTCACATCGGAGGGGAATCGAAGACAATCTCGGCCTCCGGTATGCGAGCCCGGCTCGCCACACCCGGGAGTACGTGACAATTCTGAAGGCGCTGGCGAACGAGGGAGATGTGAAGTTCGAGGGTGAGCACTTCGAGACAAACGCGACCTTTGTGGTGCCGGGGGCGCAACCTTTCGATGTGGTGGTTTCTGCGCTCGCCCCGTTGATGCTGAAGACGGCCGGCGAAGTGGCTGACGGCACCGTCACCTGGATGGTCGGTCGCAACACAATCAACAGCCATACCGCACCGCTGGTCACAGAAGCGGCTCGGAACGCAGGCCGCGACACCCCGCCTCGCATCATCGTCGGTCTCCCCGTCTGTGTGCACGACGACATCCAGGAAGCGGCGGAGCGCTCCGTGCAATTGTTCAAAGGTTATGACCGGCTTCCGATCTACAAGCGACAGCTCGATGCCGAAGGTCTGAATCAAGCCGGCGAAATCGCTGTGGTCGGAAATGAGCGGCAGGTCACCGAAGAGCTGCGGGGGTTCTTCGATGCCGGAGCCACGGAGATTATTGCGAGCGTCTTTTCGGCTGGCGAAGACCGCCGGGGGTCGTTCCAGCGGACCTACGAACTATTGGAAAGCCTGGCTTGAAAGGAGCCCTCACATGGTCACCGCCCTCGACAGAACCGAACTGCAACGCCTCATCCACGAAGAAGGCCTCCAGGTGGTGGACGTTCTGCCCGAGCGGGAGTACTCCGAATCACACATACCCGGCGCCATCAACCTCCCTTTGAAAACGATCAACGGCGATACGGCCTCGATGCTGAACCGGGACAAGCCGGTCGCCGTGTATTGACACGACGGATTGTGAGACATGTCTCCACGAGCCGCGTGCCGGCTCGAAGCCCTCGGATTCGAACAGGTCTACGACTACATCCTCGGAATCGCCGATTGGAGAGCGGCCGGTCTGCCGACCGAAGGGGACGCCCCGTTCTTCCAGACCGTCGCCGATGCGATGCGTCCCGACGTGCCGACATGTGCTCCGTCAGAGTCCATCGGGATGGTCGGCGAACGGGTGCGGGAGGCCGGGTGGAGTGACTGCCTGGTCATCGACTGCGATGGCCTTGTCATCGGACGGCTCAGGTCAAGCACCTGGGATCTCGATCCCCTGCTGACCGCAGCCGACGTCATGCAGTCGGGTCCAACGACGGTCCGACCCAATGGGCCGCTCGACACTCTCGTCAAGAGAATGGACCGTCGGCCTACGCCCCTGGTTGTCGTAACCAATGCGCAGGGAAATCTCCTCGGGGTAGTTCTACGAGATGAGGCACGGCGCCTTCTCGACGGCGAACCCCCAGAGATGGTGTGGGCCGAGTGCGAAGGCTGCCCCGGGCAATGGAAACCACGCTGATATCTCCCATGACTCTCTAAGACCTTCCTTCGACAGCGAAGAACGAGGTGGTGTTGGACGGCTCCTGGGAAAGCGGACCCGCGCCGGGTCCGTGGTAGCTGATGATCCGTGCGGCGGCGCGCACCGCGGAATACCCGGAATCAGGACTCCAGAATCTGAGTTTGCAATGCGGCGATGACGAAGACCGTCGCTCAGATCGTGAAACGGCTGGTGACCGCGCTCTTGAACGATGCCGGACCTATGCCTATCCCGTCTTGGGATGGTTCTTTTCTGGGCACACCGGGAGAGAACGCTTCTTTCTTCGAGACGCTTTCGGCGGCTCAAGACATGGCAGGCGACTCTCCTCATGTGGTTGGCCAGAAACTTCGTGCTCGGGACATGCCGACCCTCATCTGGACGCATAGCTCGTGATGACCTTCGGTGCGGCCCGGGCCACCCTACGAACAGACGAGGAGGTCCATCCTGGTCGACTCCTGGGTCGGCTCATGCAACGTCGGAGGTCGGGTCTGCTCATATTGGCGCTTGCGGTTGTGGCTGTTGCCTGCTCGGGGGGAGAATCTGAGCCCGAGAGCGCCGGCCTCCCGCCCGACTGGGAGACAATTGCGAACAGCGCGCGTGGCCAGACCCTCGATCTCTACATGTGGGGCGGGAGTAGCGAAATCAACCGTTTTGTCGATCGCACCTATGGCCCGATCCTGGAGGAAGGGTATGGGATCACCCTGAACCGGGTGCCGGTTGCCGATACCGTAGATGCCGTCAACAAGGTCCTGGCCGAACTGCAGGCCGGTCGGAACAACGGTGGGTCTGTTGATCTGATTTGGATCAACGGCGAGAACTTCTACACACTTCAACAAGCCAATGCCTTGGAACGGGGCTGGGCTCATCAATTACCCAACGCACGGTTCGTGGACTGGGATTCGGCTGCCGTAAACCGAGACTTCGGGCTCGCCGTCGACGGCTCCGAGTCCCCATTGGGCAGCGCACAGTTCCAGTTTGTCTACGACAGCGCCCGCACCAACGAGGACAGCCTTCCTCGCTCCTACACCGAGCTCGGTGACTGGATCGCGGGTCATCCGGGGCGGTTCACTTACCCAGCGCCGCCTGCCTTCCATGGTACGAGATTTGTCAAGCAGGCGTTCTACGAGCTGACGGGTGGGGTGGAGCGCTGGCTCGGTTCCTTGGATGAAGCCGCGTTCGCCGAGGGTTCGGCTGGATTGTGGGACTTCCTCACTGACATCAACCCCGACCTGTGGCGTTCAGGCCGGACTTTCCCGCCCGACATCGCCAGTCTGAACCGTTTGTTTGCAAACGGCGAAGTCGACTTCACATTCACACAGCTGCCCGGAGGGATCCAGGCCGAGATCGACGCTGGTGTTCTGCCGGCCACCGCCCGCCCGTTCGTCTTTGACACAGGGACCATCGGAGACTTCCACTACCTGGCGATTCCGACCAATGCTGGCGACCCAGAAGCCGCGAAGGTGTTGGCCAACCTGGTGCTCGCCCCCGCATTGCAGGCCGCCAAGCTCGACCCCGCCAACGGGTGGGGGGACGGTCTGGCTATCTCCCTCGACCTCGTCCATGGCGAAGATCGTCTTGCTTTGCAGCAAGTGATGGACAATCTGGGCGATGCGGCCGTGTCGTTCGACCGACTCGAAGAGGTTCGACTTCCCGAAGTGGATCCGGCGTACACGTTGAGATTGGAACACGACTGGGATGCCTTCATTCGGCAATCGCAGCTTGCGGACTGAGCCACGGCGTAGCGCGCCCTCTCTGATTCGTGACCGCTCGTGGCCAAAGCTCTTGCCGGCCCTGGTGGTGATCGTGCCGCTGTTCGCGGCGGCGTTCATCTTGGCGGTGATACAGAGTCTCGGTTACTTCCCGCTCATAGGGTTGCGGAGCTTCAACGTCGACGCCTACCGATCGCTGTTGGGCCACGGTGAGTTCTGGCAGTCACTTCTTGTCTCAACATGGATCGCTGTCATGGCCGCCTTACTTTCGACGGTGTTGGGTATCGCCATGGCGTTGGGGATTCGGAAGATCTGGCGGAGGAGCGGGCGGCTGGCCTTCTTGTCCCAGCTCAACCTTCCCATTCCGCACGTCATTGGAGCGCTCGCCATGGTTCACCTTCTTGGCCAGAGCGGCCTGATCGCTCGACTGGGGCACGCGACAGGGATAATCGAGGCCGCCTCTGAGTTCCCCGCAGTGGTGTACGACCCGTTTTCGGTGGGCATCCTCGCCGAATTCGTGTGGAAGGACGCTCCCTTCATTGCGATCGTGGCGCTCGGGGTGCTGGGAACTGTTGGCGAGAGCTACGAGAGCGTGGCGGCATCGCTGGGCGCATCGTCGTGGCAGCGGTTGCATCACGTCACTTTGCCGCTGCTCGTACCCGCGGTGGCGCCGGCGTCGGTGATCGTCTTCGCGTTCGCCTTCGGCTCGTTTGAGGTGCCGCTGCTGCTGGGCCAGAGCTTTCCGAGCGCCCTTCCAGTCCTCGCCTATCGGCTCCACACCAACGTTGACCTTGGGGTGCGCCCAGAAGCGATGGCCCTGGCAGTGGTCATGTCGCTTGTCGTGATGGCGGCAACGCTGTTGTACCTGGCATTGGTCCGTCGACTCCTGCGGAGGGAAAAAATGTGACGGCGACCCAGGAGACGGATCGGGTCACGTCCCCATCGCCTTCGCCATTCCGAAAGCCGAGCCGACCACGGCGGCTTCGAGGAACCAGGGGTGGTCGGATCGCCGCCGTCCTGATCGTTGCCATCATCCTTCTTCCGCTCGTTCCTCTGGTCATAAACTCATTTGCCCGCGGGTATGTCTTCCCACAACTGGTTCCCGCCGAGTGGAGCATCCGTGCGTGGCGGATCGTGCTCGCCACAGATGGAGGTACCTGGGAAGCCTTGGGGTGGAGCGTTGGTGTGGCCGCGACGGTCACCGCTCTGTCGCTCGTCGTGGGTGTGCCGGCCGGAAGGGTGCTCGGTCTGCGATCCTTCCGCGGCAAGCGGCTGCTTGAGTTCCTAGTGCTGACACCGCTACTGGTGCCCGCGGTTGCCGTTGCGATTGGCCTCGACATCACCTTCATCCGTCTGGGTCTCTCGGGAACCTTCTGGGGAGTTGTGCTCGTCCACCTCATCCTTGCCGCGCCGTACGCCGTGCTCGTCCTAGCAGGCGTGTTCGCGAACTATGACGCAGATTTCGAGGCACAAGCCACGACGCTCGGGGCCAGTACCCTGAACGTCTTTCGACATGTGACGATGCCCGCCATCAAGCCAGGTCTGATCGTCGCCGGTTTCTTCGCCTTCATCGTGTCGTGGAGCCAATACGTTCTCACCCTCCAGATCGGTGGAGGAAAAATACTTACACTTCCCGTCCTTCTTGTCTCGACGGCTAACGGCGGTGATGCGTCTATCACCGGTGCTCTCACCATTGTGTCCGTATTGCCGGTGGTGGTACTGCTGGCCGTGGCGTCCCGCCACGTCGTGCGGGCCGGGTTGGGGACGACGGGCACATGACGACCCGCGTGGACTTGGTGGGCTTGACGAAGCACTTCGGAGCCGTGCACCCGGTCGAGGACTTTTCGCTCACCATTCAGCCCGGCCTCGTCACAGCGCTGCTCGGTCCCTCCGGGAGCGGGAAAACGACACTGCTCAAGATGATTGCAGGAGTGCTCCGACCGACGTCGGGGGACATCCGGTTCGACGGCGAGTCCATTCTTGACCTGCCTGCGTCGCAGCGCGACGCCCCGATGGTGTTTCACAACGCTCTGCTGTTTCCCCAACTCACGGCCGAGGACAATGTCGGGTTCGGTTTGCGCATGCGCAAGACGCCCCCAGCCGAGCGCAGCCGTCGCGTGACTGAGATGCTCGAACTCGTGGGCCTCCAGGACCTCAGGACCCGGCGCCCCGAACAGCTCTCCGGTGGTCAGCAGCAGCGCGTGGCGCTCGCTCGGGCGCTGGTGGTCTCGCCTAGATTGCTGTTGTTGGATGAGCCCCTCGCCAACCTCGATCCCGACCTCCGCGGCGAGATGCGTGAGCTCCTCCTCGCAGTGCATCGCAGCCTCGGGCTCACAATGCTTCTAGTCACCCACGATCAGGAGGACGCGATCGTCGTCGCCGACCATGTTGCGTTGATTCGAAACGGGAGCCTGGTTCAAGAGGGCGTAGTTCCTGATTTCTTCAAACGCCCCGTCTCAGCATGGGTCGCGACTTTTTTCGGCGCCAACAATCTTATCCCCGGAGAGAGGACGAACAATGAAGTCGTGACCCCGCTGGGGCGGCTGCGAGTGACATCTGAATCACCTGCAATGGGACACGTGCTGGTGACCATCCGCCCCGAGGCTGTGGTGCTCGACGCTGTGGAGGGCCAGGCGAACACCTTCCAAGGCAAGGTCATCGCAGCGGAGTTCCGGGGCAGCCATATCCGGATGCAGCTCACAGCGGGGAGTATCGACCTGGAGGCAAACGTCCCAATCGACGACGCGAAGAGCCATGCCGTTGGCAGCACCGTCCGTGTCGCCCTGCCACCCGAGAAGCTATGGCCGCTCCCCGCCGACTGAACCGTCCCTTACAACCAGGCCCGCCACGAAGAATTGGGACGTGTTGAGTCGGAGAGGACCGCGGCCGTTCTGCGCGGGGTGCTGCGCCGCATCACCAGACGTTTTCGAGCCTTCGATGCCTGCGCCAACAGCCTTTATCTCTGTGTTACATCTGTTGTGGATCTGACAATCAGCCGACATTTGCGGCTCAGTTTCGTTGATGAGAGTGATCGCTACCAACTGGACCCATGAAACGTTTATACCTCTTCGGTTTTCTTCTCGTGACAGCCGCTATCGCAGTGGTTTTCGGCGTAACAAGCAGCGACGACGATGCCATAGCTGCAGCGCCACCGACCACTTCCGAAGCAACTGCGACTGTTCCTCCGCCAACTGGCACCGACGTAATTGAAGGTCCGGTCACAATCCCGAACGATATTCAGGGGTCGGTGACTGCCTGGACCACGAACTGGAATCGCCGAACTATCGACCTCGACGAGCTCGAGCTTGGAATAGGTGGGTCTGACCCTCGCGACATGATCAGGCCCCTCGATTCTCCGAGCTATGAAACCGTCCAGGACGCGAACGACTGGCTGGTCGACAATGAAATTGGCGTCCTTTTCGAATTCGAAGACGTGGCCCGTTTCTATCCGTTGCGCATTCTCACGGCGCACGAAGTGGTGAACGATGAGGCCGCCGGTGTTCCGTATGCGCTGACCTACTGCCCTTTGTGCAACACTGCCGCAGCGTTCGACCGTCGGGTGGGAGACGAGGTTCTCCGCTTCGGCGTCTCCGGATTGCTTCGTAAGTCGGATCTTGTGATGTGGGATGACTCCACCGAGTCCCTGTGGCAACAGATCTCTGGGGAAGGCATCGTTGGTGATCTGGCCGGGACCCAACTCCAGTTTCTGCCCACCGCCACCGTGACCTGGTCCGACTTTGTCGAGAGGCATCCCGACGGCGAGGTCCTATCTCGTAACACCGGGTTCGGTTTCAACTATGGAAGCAACGGCTACGTTGGCTACTCGAGCCGCAACGCTCCGATAGGCCAGTTTTTCAGTGATGAGGTCGATCCGCGATTCCCCGCCCTCGAACGAGTCGTCGGGGTTCGAGTCGGAGAGTCAACCAAGGCGTACCCCTTCAGTGTGATCAGCGAGGAACGGGTCGTAGCCGATCAGCTGGACGGCACACCGATCACAGTGTGGTGGGCCGACACCGGCGCCTCCGACAACTTCGGCTCGGAACTCCCCGGCAACGGACAAGCCATCGGGACGGGTATTGCATTCCTCTCGACCGTGGGCGACCGGGTCCTCGTCTTCAGCGCCGATGGCGCCGACACGTTCACCGACGCAGACACGGGATCCACCTGGAACCTGTTCGGCGAAGCCATTGAGGGACCACTGAAGGGAACCCAACTCGAGACCGCCCTCCATCAGAACGAATTCTGGTTTGCCTGGGCGGCCTTCAACGAAGGCGCCCCCGTGCACGGCAGCGCCGCTCTCTGACCCAAGACGTCGAGCAGTAGCCACAAACTATGTCGGATATTGTGCAGTGTCTCCAGGTCCTGGAATTGGGTGTTGATCCGAATCGTTTCTTTGCTCGGTGAGGTTCCCAACAGCATCAGAATCGAGCACTTCCCAACTCCGAACGGTTGAGGACGTGGAACGTGCGATAGCCGCACTGATCGCACGCGACGTCGCCGCTCCCGACCGGATCGGGATTGAGATCGAAGGCTTCCCGATTCTGATCGACCGTCACGGTCCTGCGGGGAGGGCTCCACTCTCGAATGGAACCCCGTCCGTGCTCGGAGTTATCGACGAGCTCACGCAGAAGAACTCAGACATCTTGGCCCGAAGCGGCGACTATCCCCAACACGAAACTTCAACCGGCGGGACGGTCACCTACGAGCCCGGCGGCCAGATCGAGTTCTCGTCCGCCCCGGCCGATAGCGTCGCCGCGGCGACGCGGGAAACGAACCTCATCTGGAACCAGCTGAGCCACGCTTTCTGGGAAGACAACATCTGCCTGATGAATCTGGGGATCGACCCCTGGTCTGACGCCGACTCGGTGCCCCAACAGCTCGAAGCAGACCGGTACAAAGCGATGGCCCAATACTTCGCAACTCTGAGTCAACAAGGCGCAGTAATGATGCGAAACACCTGCTCACTACAGGTGAATCTCGACCAGGGTGCCGAACCCGAGCGCAATCAGAGGTGGCTGGTCGCCAATCTGGTCTCACCGATCCTCACAGCAATGTTCGCCGCCAGCCCGGCGGCCAACACCCAGTCGGCGCGAGCTAAGGCGTGGCAGCGACTCGATGCCACACGCACCGGTTTTCCCAGGTGGTCAAAGGTCGCCGCGGCGGATCTGGTGGACGACACTCTGACCCGGGCATTGCGAGCCGACGTTATCTATGCCACCCGGGACAATTTGAAACTTGTTGGACGAGCCGGTTGGTCTTTCCTGACCTGGCTCCGAGAAGGTCACTCCCAACTCGGCAGACCCACTGTCACCGATCTCGAAGTGCACCTCTCGACTCTGTTTACAGAGGTGCGAACGCGAAGCAGCATCTTCGAGTTCAGGAGCATGGACGCCATCCCCCAGCGCATGTGGGACGTTCCACTGACGATCACAGCTTCGATCCTCTACGACTCGGAAGCAGCAGGAAGGGTCATCGACCTACTGGAGTCGTGGGCTCCCCGACTCAACCGGCTGTGGCGAACCGCGGCATGCGAAGGCCTTGCCGATCCAGAACTGCAACGGGCGGCGGTCCAGCTGGTGACGATCGCCATTGAGGCGGCACGACGCAACCCTCATCGTTTCGGGAGTTCCGCTATCCGGGCTACGGAGGAATTCGCCGACCGGTACACCCTCAGAGCAGCTAGCCCGGCAGACGAAGTCCGTCTCCATCACGACCCTGGTGCCGTCATCGAGTGGGCGGTACCCCGACATGCATTGATTGGAGCCGCATGACCATCGACGTCAGTCCCCATGAGACCGCGAAAACCAAGATTGCGGACGCCCTTGATCGTTATCGGAACCGGACCTTCCAGCTGATCGAGCCGCTCAACTACGAAGATATCCACACCCAATTCGACTCCATCATGAGCCCCCTGGTTTGGGACGTGGGACATGTGGGCAATGTCGAGGAGATCTGGCTTCTCCGTGAGCTCGACGAGCGAGATCCCCACGATCTCCGTCTTGATGACATCTACAACCCTTTCGACAACCCACGTTGGACGCGAGGCGACCTTCCCCTTCTCAACAAAGAGGAGGCCATCGAATACATCGGAGAGGTCAGAGGTGAGGCGATCGACGTACTGCAAAGGACGAGGCCCGACCCCACGAATCCGTTGCTCCGGGAATGGTACGTCTACCGAATGGTCATCCAGCATGAGGCTCAGCATCAAGAAACTGTCTTGCAGGCTCTTGATCTCCGGGAGGATCTCGACCCGTATCCGGCAGCAGGACCGCTGGCCAACCGAATCGGCCGTCGAGTCGACGACACCGAGCGAGTCCGCATTCCGGGTGGCGCCTTTCTGCTCGGGACCGACGACCGGACCAGCGCCTATGACAATGAGCGCCCCCGACATCGGGTGCAGGTCGAAGAATTCAGTCTCGATCGCTTCCCGGTCACAAACCGTCGCTTCGCAGAGTTCGTTGACGCTGGCGGGTACGACACTCCCGAGTGGTGGTCGAAAGAAGGCTGGGAATGGCGCACCTCCGGCGACGCTGAGGCCCCGCAGGGATGGTCCCGACGCCTCGGTGGTGGCTGGCTGATCCGCAGGTTTGGCCACGTGCTCGACCTCGACCCGACCGAGCCGGTGCAGCACGTGTCGTTCCACGAGGCCGAGGCTTTCGCCACATTCAGCAGCGGACGTCTCCCCACCGAGGTGGAATGGGAGAAGGCGGCCACCTGGGGATCCGATGCCGTCGAGCCCAGGACCTATCCATGGGGTGAAGACCAGCCTCGTTCGGCGCACGCCAACATCGGCCAGCGCAGGTTTGGCCCGGCCCCGATCGGGTCATACCCGGAAGGAGCCTCGGCCTACGGAGTCGAGCAGATGCTTGGCGACACCTACGAGTGGACTTCATCGCCGTTTGTCGGCTACCCGGGATTCGTTTCATTCCCCTATCCCGAATATTCGGAGGTGTTCTTCGACGACTCCGAGTACCGCGTGCTCCGGGGTGCATCCTGGGCCACGTCGCGGGTGGTGGCCCGAAACACCTTCCGCAATTGGGACTATCGGATCCGCCGTCAGATTTTCTCCGGTCTGAGACTGGCCTGGGACAACTGACATGTGCCGACTCGCTGGATACATCGGCCCCGAGCCCACGCCCATATCGGCTCTGCTCTACGACCCGCCGCACTCGCTGGAGCACGCCTCTTATGCACCGCAGGAACTTCTCCACGGTCATGTCAACGTCGATGGAACAGGGGCAGCATGGTGGCAGGACGAAGGAAACGCTCCACTCCGCTACGTCACCGGGCAACCAGCCTGGTCCGACCCGAATCTTGGGGTGCTCGCACCGACAACGTTCGGCAGTCCCATGCTGGCCGCTGTCCGCGGGGCGACACCGGGGATCGGGTTTGGCCCCGACAACATTGCACCATTTGTGTCGGATCGCTGGGCGGGTGTTCACAACGGCTGGATTGGCGGATTCCGGAGCGGTGTGGGCCGCAGCTTGATCGCCGGTTTGTCCGACGAACGATTTGGCGAGCTCAGCGCAATCAACGACTCGCTCGTTCTTTTCCTGATGACGGTTGATCGTCTGGCAACAGGTATGAGTGTCTCCGAGGCAATCGTCGAGGTGGTCGATTCAGTGGCCAAGGTCGTGCTGGCTGCCGGCCAGTCGGCAACCCTGAACCTCCTTGTTGCGTCTTCGGATGAGATCGTCGCCGCACGCACCTCGGTGAACGAAGGCATCAACTCGCTTTACACGCTCGAACGCGACGGATTCTGGATCGCTTCGGAGCCCCTCGATCCGGATCAGCCATGGCAGCCGGTCCCAGAGCATTCGTTGGTCAGGGCAACCCGGACGTCGTTGGCGATCACCCCCCTGTCACATGAGGGCACCCCATGACAGTCTCGATCACCCGTCTCACCCCACAAGACAATCACTACTCCAGCCTGCTCGAAGACGTTCTCCATGGGTTCACTGCGTACAACAAGTATCTGCCATCGAAGTACTTCTACGACGCCCGCGGGTCGGAACTGTTCGAGGAGATCACACACCTCCCCGAGTACTACCTGACCAGGGCCGAGCTTGAGATTCTCGAACATCACGTCGACGAGATCGTGGGCTCATTCCGCCCCGAGGAATTGATTGAGCTCGGATCGGGATCGTCTCGCAAGACGGTCCTTCTTCTGGAGGCTCTTCGTCACACCGGGTCGGGTAATCGGTATGTGCCCATGGACATTTCAGAAGACGCCCTCCGAAACGCAGCCGACGATCTCACATCACAGTTCTCGTCGCTGGAGATCGAAGGTGTCATTGGCGACTACGTCGCCGACCTTCCCAAGCTGCGTCGCAACGGCCGGCGACTGATCGCTTTCCTCGGGTCGACCATCGGCAACTATGTGCCGACCCTGCGTTACTCGCTCCTGCGCTCGGTGTCAGAGGCTCTAGAGCCGGGGGACGTCTTCCTCCTCGGAGTTGACGTGGTCAAAGATGAGGCCACGATGGTCGCGGCCTACGACGACTCTTCGGGAGTGTCGGCGGAGTTCAACAAGAACGTGCTCCGGGTGGTCAATCGTGATCTCGGAGGCGACATTCCGATCGAGGCCTTCGACCATGTGAGCGAATTCAACGCCCAATCTGACTGTATGGAGCAGAGTCTCGTCGTCCGAGAGAAAGTCGTCGCCAACATCAGGGCCCTCGATCTGGCGGTCACGTTCATGCCGGGCGAACGACTTCACACGGAAGTGTCCTGCAAGTTCACGAAGGCACAAGTCGCCGAGGAGTTCGAAGACGCCGGCATGAAGCTCGACCGCTGGCTGACCGACTCGTCACATCTCTACGCCCTTGCCGTGGGTGTGAAAGCCTGACCGGACCCCCGAGGCAATGGAGAAGTTTCATGGGTCGATATCTGAATATGGTCGCTGTTCTGTCGCTCATAGTCGTGGCCTGTACCGGGGAGAACCTGACTACTACCTCCAATCCTGGCGAGAGCGCCACACCTGGTCCTTCGGTGAGCGAGGATGGCGAATACGTACTGCTCGAAGGCGAGGCCGAGCTTGCGACGGCAAGCGCATTCGGTGACCCGGGCTTTCATGAGATCCTGGAACTGACCGGTACGGTGCCCGAGGAGGCGGGTGTGGCTGGTGAAATGTTGGTGATACTGACCGACATTGGTCGGCCCGAAAAGGAATGTGATCGCGATCACCCATTGTCGGGGTGCGCCACAGTCGACTGGTCGGATTTCGAAGATCGCCCTGGTGTGCCGACCGGTGGCGTATTTGACAACCATCTCAATGTGATCTCGACGTCGGGTCCCATCGAACTGTTCTTGTCGGAGACCCGCGAGCTGGCGGAAGCGCCCGACTCCTACTCACCCACTTGACCACATACCGCGGTGGGCGGGTCCGCTCAGGAGTGGAGTAGAAATATCGAGGATGGCCTCGTGCCTGGTTCCCCCGTCGAGATGCGCCTCGTAATGACAAACTTCAGCTCCGAGATTGTGACCATTGGGTACAAGGTGGTGGTCAGAACCGGGTCGGACGGCTAGCGGCCTCGACTGCTTGGCAGCGAAGAATCAGGACGTGTCGGGGCAGAGAGGCCTGCGAATGTTGGAGTTTGGGCGGTGGAGCGAGCGGAGTTAAACGAGGATCAAACAGCCTGACCATCTGACTGCCCGTCCAGAAGACCCGTCAGCAAACGGTCACGGCAGCCATCACGAATCGCCGAATCGAGGCTACACCAGGGGCTGTACGCGTCGTTGCTCCCAGCCCGTCCCAGCCGGTCACGTCGCGTCTTCAAAGTGATAGTGGACGGGTGGTGGACGTGAACTTGGCTGCTAAGTCACATTTCGGTGGCCCGCCCGTCGGAGTTGGGGTGCCAAACGCGGAAAGCGACGGCAAGGCCGCCCAGGAGTACCACCAGCGAAGCGATACCGGTGGCGACCAGTGTGCGCCGCAGCTGGGTGACTGAGGCCATCGTCTCCGGCTCAGAGGCCCCGAGGGCAACCGCCCACGGCGCGTTACGTAGCGGTACCCAGGCCATAACGTGCCTAGGGGACGAGTCGCTATCGCCTTCTTCGGCATCGTGCGGCACCGAGCGAACGACCGGCGTCCGCAACTCTGCGGCCTCTGCATAGAACTCGGGGTGGTCGCCTGCGCTCAGCACATGAGCGGGGTTGGTCGACGCCAGCACCATGCCTCGATCATCAACGAGATCGGCGTGGCCGGTGGCCCCGATCCTTCTTGCCGGTTCTACGAACCCCGCCATCACCGGCCCGCTGAGATCGATCAAACCCACCAACATCCCGAGCTGATCACCACTCGAGTCGTAGATCGGAACGGCCAGTGCGGCGACCACTTCCTTTCCGCTTCCGAGGATGAACGGTGGGGAGATGGAGCTCGTCGATTCTGCTACCACCGAGGCGATTTCACTGCCCCTCATCGCATCTTCCTGTGCTGCCACAAACGCGGTCGGTTTGGTCTTCAGAATTTGACCGCGCTCGTCGAACAGGAGTGTCGCCAGTGTGGCCTCGTCAAGGCTGGGCGAGTCAGGCTCGTTTTTGAACCTCAGAGCCAGATCGTCAGCGGGGCCGGATGCTATGGCAGCGGCAGCGAGTTCAAGGTCGAAGAAGGCGTCGTTGACGAATTGGTCAACCTGCGCGGAAAGCAGCTTTGCCTCCCTGAGCCGACCGGAGCGGAGTTCATCTCCTACTTCGGCAATGGCACTCCAGCCGAATGCACCCGCGGGGATGATGGCCACTGCCACGGCAGCGACGAGGATCCTGAGGGCGCGTCGTCTGCCCGCTGGCGACCCCGGACGATCAGGAGTCATGGAACCGCTGCACGTTGGTTTCGATCACGCGTCGAGTGGATGGGCATAGGAGCGCCGGTTGCTCCACACCCGACTCGGCCATAAGGCCATCGAGACCGGATACATCGCAACCATGGTGAGCACCGAAGACATGGCCAATCTCGTGGGCTAGGACGAACTCATCCCGCCCATCATGAGCAGCATGGTGCTGCACGATTGCGTACCGTCCCCCAAAGGCTGCGAATCCGTCCTCCGTACCAGCCACATCCTGGCCGGTGAGCACTATCAGCACGTCTTCCCCCCGCAACATATTGTCGGATTTGGCCTCATCAAGCAGGTCGGACAGCGACGTCGCATCGTTCGGCGACTCCCACGATTCGACCCGCACCGGCAGAACATGGACACCCAAGCTGCGATAGTGACCGACCGCACGGGTCACGACAAGACGCGCTTCGAGCTCGGCTCGATCACCGAAGTGACTGCGCCATTCTTCGTCAAGCACCAGAACGGCCTTGAACGGGCCGAGGAGAGCCGTCCGGCTCGGTGTCGTGACGATCAGCGAGTGTCCCCACTCCGGGACTAGCACTTCGTCGTCCGCCGCAGGTCCTCGTTGAAGAAACCTCTCGACCCCGAGTGCGACAGCAAACCACAGCAGCACGAAGCCAAGGATCACAAAGACGAACCGACCCATGGCTCTCACCCTCGACAGGGTCAAGTGCCCTCCAGTTCTCGACGCTGGGCGAGGAGAGCGGCTTCGACTCTGCTTCGAACGTGAAGCTTTTGAAGCACGTTGGTCATGTAGTGCTTGACGGTCTTCTCAGCGAGGTAGAGCTGATCGCCGATCTCTCGGTTGGTGCGGCCCTGGGCAACCAGTTCCAGAATGTCGTGTTCTCGGGGTGTGAGCCGCTCGAACGGATCGACCGGCTCTTCGCGGGTCATCTCATGGAGAATGCTGCCGGCCAAGGCCTGAGTGACGTATACCTCTCCGTGGGCCACCGCTCGGACAGCGTGAATAAGACCGTGTGCCGCGGTTCCTTTTAGCACATACCCCTTGGCACCGGCTTTTAGCACTTCCAGTAGATCATCCCGGTCTTCGGATACGGTGAGGATCAGGACGGCCGTAGCCGGCGTGGACGCTGCAATCTGACGGGTTGCTTCAATGCCTCCGCCCTCGGGCATGGCCAGGTCCATTACGACGACGTCGGGCAAGAGCTCTGTGACCAGTCGGACCGCTTCGGTGCCGTTGGCTGCTTCGGCGACGACCTCGATGTCCTCTTCTAATGAGAGGGAGTGGACGACGCCTTCTCGGAAGAGTGGATGGTCGTCGGCAACCACAACCCGGAGCCGTTCAGCCATCCATCACCTCGGCGGCCACCGGAAGAGTCGCCCGGACCACGGTGTCTCCTCCAGGTCGTGTTGTGACGGTGAATGTGCCGCCGAGCAGCTCAACCCTCTCTCGCATTCCGACAAGGCCCAACGTTTGGCCGCCTGAGACTCGTGCGAGATCGAAACCCGGACCTGTGTCCGAGATCAGGACTTCAACCTGCGAATCCGTGCTCGTTACCTCGACTCCCCTCGAAGCCGATCGCGCATGCTTGAAGCTGTTCGCGAGCGACTCTTGTACCACCCGATACACCGTGATGTTCACCGGCGGAGAACCCGAGAAAGATTCTCCTAGAGTTTCGAACGTGACGGACTCGCCCGACATGCGCTCGTAGTCGGTTACTGCCCGTCTTGCCGCTTCTCCCGGGGTGAGATCTTCGACGCTTGGTGTGCGCAGACCGTGGCTGATGGCACGTAGGTCAACTAACGCCGAGTCGAGCGCGCTCCGCAACCTCTTGACATCCTCGCGGCTTCCGCGGCCGTTGCCATCTAAACCTTCTGCGATTCCTTCGACGCGGAGTAGCGCCAGTGACACATCCTGGGCGGGCCCGTCGTGGATGTCAGACGAAACCCGCCTCAGAAACCGTTCGTTGAGGGTTGTCGTCCGTGCCGCTGCCCGGCTCACACGGGCTTGCAGACGCCGGTTGTCGTCGAGAGCTTCTTGTAGCTCGTCGACGTTGTCGAGAAGTTCGGATCTCTGTATCCGGATCGTGGTGCTGGCTCGCCGTACCATCCCGATAAGAAGCAAGTACATGACGAGGGTGGAAATCCCAACGATCAGCCAGCCTCTGATCTGGGCGCTGCGGATCTCGGCTTGGAGAGTGCCGGGCAGTTGGTAGAACTCGGAAACCGCGAACACCTCCCCTGAGCCTTCGCTCCGTACCGGCGCATAGGTCTCAATGAGGGTTTCCCACCTGCTCCGCTCATATTCGTTCTCTTGTTCGCCGAGGTCGCTGATTTCTGACACCACCTCCCCGTTGAAAGCCTCCAGCAGGTGACCGTCCACCGCGAATGTGCGCCCAATCTGCTCCGGGTTTGGGCTGTAGATGATCTCACCTTTCGGCGACCAGACCTTGAAAGACACCACCTGTTCACCCAGGGGTGTGCCAATGATCAGCCGATCCAAATCGGCTCTCTCCGCCGGCGACAGTTCGCCTTGTTCTGAGAGTCCCTGTACGAGTGGGCTTACGAAGCTGTCCACATAGAGCGCAGTCACACCTGCCGTGCGGTTGACAACTGCCTGCTCGACAGCCGAAGAGATCCAGATACCAATCGTGACCATGCCTCCGGCGAGGATTACGAAACTGAGGACAACAAACTGCCAGGTGAAACTAAGTCTTTCCAGCATGGGGATGGGCACCTCTGCCTCCACCAGATTCGCGTGTCTCCATTGTATGGAAAAGAGCATCGGACCAAGGTCGGAACCTCACCCGACCACCAGCGGAAAAAACGATCCACCTCAGCCCCTACCGCAGCAACCAGGTGATAGGTCATCTCGCGGAGCCATTAACCACGAGTGTTGGAATCAGCCGCTAGGGCGAAGCGGTTGCACCCAACATGGTCGTCGAGAGACTGAGGATGACAACGCCGAGATGGGCATTGTTGAGTGTCTTCGCCTTGGTTGTGTCTGCCTGTAGTAGCGCCGCGACTCCTGAGCGGACCGGGAGCACATCGACTTCGCTCCAAAGGGAGTCAAACGCTCCGCACGGTCCGGGCGAATGGCCCACCTTCCGGTTCTTGCCCAGCCGCATCGGTACGGCCGACCCCGAGTCAGGAGATCCCGAACAGGTTTGGGCCTTCGACACTGGTGGAGTCGTCGAGTCGTCGCCCGCTGTCGTCAACGGCGTTGTCTACGTCGGCACCTTCGCCGAGCGTCTCTATGCCCTGGACGCCACGACCGGTGCCGAGCTGTGGCGATTTCAAGTGGGCGGGTTGCTCCGCGCTTCACCGTCGATTGTCGATGGGATCGTCTACTTCGGGGCCGATGACGATCTGTTCTATGCAGTGGACGCCACCACGGGCGACGAGATTTGGCGTTTCCAGCTCGGCCCGGGTGGAGAGCAGAGCTCTCCGGCGATTGGCTCCGGGATGGTGTGGTTCGGGGCGTTTGACAGAAACGTCTATGCCCTCGACGCATCGACGGGTGAGGAGGTCTGGCGCTTCGAGACCGGCGGGGGCATCCTTTCCTCGCCTGCGGTTGTGGGCGACAGCCTTTACATAGGCTCCACGGACGGGGTCATGTACTCGCTGGATGCGTTCACCGGTGATGTGAATTGGCGATTCCAAACCGATGGCCCGGTGTTCAGCTCAGCCGCTGTATCGGACAACATGGTGGTCTTCGGGTCTGACGACGGTCGAGTACATGCGGTGGACGCGGGCTCCGGTGAGCCTCGATGGTCGGTGCAGACAGGGGCTCCCGTCTTCGCCAGTCCTGCCATCGACCGGGACCTCGTATACGTAGGTTCTCGTGACGGTTCCTTCCTGGCGATGGATCTCTTGACGGGAGAGGTGGCTTGGGCAACGGACCTGGTCGAAGTGCTGTCATCAGCTGCAGTGACACCGCAGCGGGTATACGTCGGCTCCAGTGATGGCAACCTCTACGTCCTCAACCGAGCCGACGGCAGTGTCGTGACCCAACTACCCGTCGGCGCCTCGGTGTGGACGTCGCCAGCGGTGGTCGAGGGATGGCTCTACTTCGGCGCCCACGACAGCAACATTCACGCCTACCGGCTGGGCTGACCGGATCACCCACCGGCGCATCCGCCAGCGACAGTCGCCGGGTGACATCCAACGGTTGAAAAGCTAGAGCCATACGTGGCAACCTCCACTTATGACAGAACCCATAGGCGACTTGCTGGCTCGTGTGAGAATCCCCGATGTGGTCGATGCCATGGGTCGGATGCACCGTCATCGTTGTCACATCCTCGATCTGGTGACTCCGACACCCGGCCGGATCTTGTTTGGGCCCGCAGTGACCATCTCCTACTTCCCAACCTGCGACGCAGCACTCGATTCCGATCGTTTCAATTTTGCCAACCTCTTCTATGAGGCGGCCGGGGATGATCCTGGGGGAAAGGTGCTCGTGCTCGCCAGTAATGGACACCCTGATACGTCGTTGGGGGGAGGTCAGAAGCTCTCCCGAGCCCACCATCATGGGCTCGCCGGAGTGCTGGCCGATGCGCGTCTGCGGGACTTTGGAGAGCTCGCGACCTACGACTTCGCCGCCTACTGCAGAGGCGAGGCGACCAGATGGGGCGGGGATGTGGTGACACCATTCCAGGCCAACGTCCCCGTTGTGATCTCGGGTGTCGGGATCTTCCCTGGCGACTACGTCTACGCCGACTCAGCCGGGGCGGTCGCCATCCCCAGGTCTCAGATCCGCGACGTGCTCAAAGAAGCAGTCAGGGTCGCTGAGGAGGACGCCGGATATCGAGAGACAATCAAGGCGGAACATCCGAGCGCACCTTCAGGCCAATAACGGACCAACTCCCAAGGAATGTCGGCCGCCCGACTGTCAAGGGACAAAGACATCGTTCGAGCCGCTTCTAGAGGTGAAAGGAGCACCTATGTTTGAGACCCAGATTGCCGAACCTCAGAAACTGGTTCGGATCACCACCATGGCCCGTGCGATGCTCGAGGAGGCAAGATCGGCTCCATGCGATGCCGCCGGATGTGAGCGTCTGAAGCGCATCCACGACCGTGTCATCGCTGAGCTGTCCGACGTCGTGTCATCCGACCTCTACGAGGAATTGCTGACACTGTCGGTGAGCTTCGATGAGGTCACCCCGACATCCTCGGAGGTGAGAGTGGCTCAGGCCGAGCTCGTAGGCTGGTTGGAAGGGCTCATGACGGGGTTGATAGCCAGCTATCAGACTTCCCAGAATCCGGGTGAAGACACCGTTGATCAGCTCACAGCCAACGCACCCGGCCTCTATCTGTGACTCTCCCAAGATGGCTGCCGTTGAGGACCTCTGGTGGGACAAGTCAGGTTTCTGGTTTGGCCTGCACACGCTCTACGACCCGGTCCGCATCCCATACTTTCGCGCTGCTCTAGCTGGGCTGAAGGACCGGAACAAGCATCCCCGGTTGCTCGATGTCGGCTCCGGGGCCGGATTCGCAGCGGCCGGCCTTTCCGATACGGCTGAAACAATGGTCCTCGACCGGTCATTCGACCCTGTCTCTCAGGCGGGCCCATCGGGAGCACGATTCGCCGTGGTGGCTGACGCGGAGCATCTCCCCGTGATCGATGGACACTTCGATGCGGTCGTTGCATCTGAGATGCTCGAACATGTGGACCACCCGGCAAGAGTGGTCGAAGAGGCGGCGCGTGTGACGAAATTGGGTGGATTGCTTCTTTTCTCCACGCCGACCCGCACACTTTGGAGTCGTCTGTTTCTTATCTCCGCAGCTCAGCGATGGAGCCTGACACGGACCCTGCCCCATGACCTGCACAACTGGGATTCGTTCCTCACAGCAGCCGAGATGACCGGTCTGCTCGACCGATACGGGTTCCAACTCCTCCACATCTCCGGCATCGGAATGTCACCGGCTGCCGTCCCCGGTGCGGTCAGGGCACTGTGGTCACTCAAGACCGGACGCATCGCCTTTGGTGAGGCCGGCGAGCGTATAAGACTGTCACTGACTCGAAGCACACGACTTGCGATGATCGGTGTCGCCCGGCGGGTTGAAGGACCCAGCATCCACCGTCTGGAGCCGACTCATGCCGAATGACCTGTCAGTTCTCGACTGGTCGATCCGACTCCTGACCCGCAGTGGCCTCAGTTGCGTTCGAGGATCATCGCTGCCGCCGTGGCGCCGGCACCGCAGATGCTGACCAACCCATAGCGCGAGTCTTGCCTTGCCATCTCATTGGCGAGTTGGGTCACGATTCGTGCCCCGGTTGCGGCGAAGGGATGACCGATTGCGATCGACCCTCCCAGCTGGTTCAGCTTCTCACGATCGACCTTGCCAATCGGGTCCTCCTTCCAACCCTGCTCCCACGCAGCCAGGTTTGAGGCGACCTGTCCACCGAACGCCTCGTGCATCTCGACGATGTCGAACTCATCCAGAGTCACGCCCGCACGGGCCAGCATCCGGGGAACGGCCACCCCCGGGCCCATGAGAAGCCCGTCATCGGGGCTAATCGCAGCGAATTCAATCGCCTTGATAAAGGCAAGCGGTTCATAACCGTGCTCCGCAGCCGCCGATTCGGACATGAGCACCACCGAGGCGGCACCGTCGGTCAAAGCACTCGAATTGCCCGCTGTGAGGGTTCCTAGCGGGGTGGGATCGAATACTGGAGGAAGTTTCGCCAGTTTCTCCATCGACGTCCCTGGACGGATGATCATGTCCTGGCTGATCCCATCGAGAGGGTGGATCTCGGCGGTGAGTCGCCCATCCTCGGTGGCGGCTGCCGCGTTCATGTGACTCAGGTAGGCAATCTCGTCCTGCTCACTCCTGGAAATCCCCCACTCTTTGACGGTGATCTCGGTGTGCTCCCCCATCGACATCCCCGTTGACGGTTCATTGACTCCGGGCGGACGAGGTACGAAGTCCTTCGGTCGAAACCGGGCCAACGTCGTCAGCTTCTCCTTGGCGCTTCTCGCGCCTTGAAGATCAGAAAGGACCCGGGTCGCGTTGCGGGTCCAAAGCACCGACGGATTCGACACCGACTCAACGCCGCCTGCGATTCCTACCGCGGTGCGGCCCCCGGTGATGGCGTCATGGACAGCCTCGATGGCGGTGATGCTCGTGATGCAGTTGTCGGTCACCGTCACCGAGCGCACAGAATCTGGCAGGCGACTGGAGAAGTTGATCTCGCGGGCCAGGTGGGGAACTCGAGCATCGAGAGTGACGATGCCATAGACGAGCTGGTCGACAACATCCGGGTCGAGGTCGAGCTTGGTCAGTGCCCCGTCCACGGCATGGGTGCCCAGGTCGAGAGCTGTGTGATCCTTGAGATGGGTGCCGGCCCTGGCGAATGGTGTTCTTGCTCCGCCGACAACGGCTACTCGTTCGGTCATTTCTTCTTCCTTTCAAACGCTCTGATGGGCGGCGATTGGGGCCCCCAGCACTCGCTCCGGGATGGCGAACGCATCCACGAGAGCGAGCGACTCAGCTGCAGCCTCACCGACCAACCGGTCATGAGCCTTGCGTATTTCGCGTGAGGTCGCTCGACTGAAGCGACCGTGAGTCAATGCCAGTGAGAGTGACAGATGCGGTAAGGCCCTCTCCATCCCTGATGAACTCGATCTCGACGGATGCCCCTGGACGATTGGTCACCACTGCCGCGAAGAGCTCACCGGGATCGGACACCATTTTTCCGTCGATGGCGACGATCCGGTCCCCCACTTCGAAGCCCGCCCCAGCGGCGGCCGACCCTTCGAGTACTTCTTGAATGATCGCCCCGCCTCGACCCGACACGTCCGGAATCGACGCCACGCCCAGCGCCGCCAGTTGCACGTCCCCACCGGCAACGATCTGGTCCGCCACCACGATCGCAATGTCGATGGCGATTGCGAAGCCGACGCCGTCGTTGCCGCCTCCTTCCGTGAAGATGATGTCGTTGATTCCGATGACGTGGCCTGCCCGGTTCACGAGCGGCCCACCGGAGTTGCCGGGGTTGATCGCTGCGTCGGTCTGAACCATTGGCACCCCGTTCAGGTTCCGTCCGGTTGCACTCACAATCCCGGCGGTGACCGTCTGGTCGAGGCCAAATGGGCTGCCCAATGCGATCGCAGTCTCCCCGACCTGCGCCGCCGTGCCATAGCCGAGTATCGCTACGGGCAGATCGTCCCCCGTGATCGAGACCACCGCAACGTCGGTTGCCTCGTGCGTCCCTAGGACACGACCCTCGAAAAGACGACCGTCGGCAAGCCGCACGTCAACTCGATCGACATCGGCGATGACGTGAGCTGCGGTCAGAATCAAGCCGTCCTCGTGATAGATAACACCTGAGCCAAGACCACTTTCGGACTGAAGTTGGACCACCGTGGGGGCCACGATCGCTGCCACCTGGGCGATGTCACCCGGCCGGGTCCCGACGGGCGCGGGCGGCTCGACCAACGGTTCAGCGGCGCTGGTGGTTGATGGTGCGACAACCACACCAAGGAGAAGACCTCCGATGAGCAGAATGGCTCCTGCCAGGATGTAGAGGGCTCGCGTGCCGCCCGGCCGGCGATGTCGCCCCCTGGTACTACCTGAGCCGGGAGAACGGTCGACATCGATCGGTTTGGGTGGAGCGGTATCAGTGCCAAAGCTCATAACCATGAAAAGCAGTCGCGGATCCCACTCCCTCACTGAATATCGCCCACCCGACAATTCCAGTTGGTTGCCCAACGACATCACCCCCGCCGACAGATCCCTGATATTTGGCTGAATACCTCGGGATCTGGCGCCTGTGTATGGTCGCGCCTGCAATCGAGTGGTAGGAGAACCAAGGTGTCCACATCAAGAGACCAGCGTCGGGTCGTGCTGCCCATCCCAGAACGCACCCGACCCGAGACGGCCATGATCGACGCCAGCGACCCCGATCAAGTCTTCCCCAAGATCGAACCGGTTCGCCCCCCGGAAGGTGCGCCCAACGTTCTCGTAGTTCTCATCGACGACGTCGGATTTGGAGCTTCGTCGGCATTTGGCGGGCTCATCGATACCCCAACTGCTGACCGGCTGGCTGGTGATGGGCTTCGCTACACCCGGTTTCACACCACAGCACTGTGTGCCCCGACACGCGCTGCGCTTCTCACGGGACGTAACCATCACACGGTGAATATGGGAGCCATCACGGAGTTGGCCACAAGTGCGCCGGGCCAAACCTCAGTACGACCTCAAGACTGCGCTCCGCTCGCGGAGACGCTTCGCCTAAACGGGTACGCGACAGCGCAGTTCGGCAAGTGCCACGAGGTGCCGGTGTGGGAAACATCGCCGTTGGGACCGCACGATCGCTGGCCCACCGGGTCCGGTTTCGAGCACTTCTATGGGTTCATCGGCGGCGAGACCAACCAGTACGAGCCGGCGATCTACCTCGACACCGTTCCAGTCGAGCCGGACAAGACTCCCGAGGAGGGCTATCACTTCACGGAGGACATGACGGACAGGTCGATCGACTGGGTGCGCCAGCAGAAGGCGTTGATGCCGGACAAGCCGTTCTTCATGTACTGGGCACCGGGAGCGACCCATGCTCCCCACCACGTGCCAGCGGAGTGGTCTGCGAAGTACAAGGGGAAGTTCGACGACGGGTGGGATTCGGTGCGGGAGAGGATCTTTGCCCGACAGCAGGATCTTGGAGTCATCGGACCCGATTCTCAGCTGACGGCGAGACCGGACGAGATCCCGGCCTGGGACGACATGGAGGAAGATCTCAAGCCCATCCTTGCGCGTCAGATGGAGGTGTACGCGGGATTCCTCGAGCATACGGACCACCATCTGGGTCGTCTCGTTGACGCTCTAGATGATCTCGATGTCCTCGACGACACCCTGGTCTTCTATGTAATCGGTGACAACGGGGCGTCCGCCGAGGGTCAGATCCAAGGCACTTTCAATGAGATGCTCGCGTTGAATGGTGTACCTCATCTGGAGACGACTGAGTTCATGAGTGAGCGAATCGATCTCTTTGGAACTCCCGCGGCCTTCAACCACTATGCCGTGGGTTGGGCACATGCCATGTGTACCCCGTACCAGTGGACGAAGCAGGTCGCCTCTCACTGGGGCGGGACACGTAACGGGACCATCGTCCACTGGCCCAAAGGGATTGAGGCGAAGAACGGGCTCAGACATCAGTTCGGTCACGTGATTGACATCGCTCCGACGGTTCTCGAGGCCGCCGGGATTCCGGAGCCGGTGACGGTCAATGGGTTCGACCAGCATCCTTACGAAGGGTTCGCTTTGAACAACACCTTCAACGACGAGGATTCCGAGGAAGCCCACCACACGCAGTACTTCGAGATGTTTGTGAATCGGGGGATCTACCACATGGGTTGGACCGCAGTCACGAGGCACAGCATCCCGTGGCTGCTTGCCGAGAACCCACCCATCGAAGACGACGTGTGGGAGTTGTACGAGCCGGGTGACTGGACACAGGCCAACGACGTCGCGGCCGATAACCCGAAGCAGCTGAAACGTCTCCAGGACCTGTTCTTGTCAGAGGCGGCGCGCCACAAAGCACTGCCCCTTGATGACCGTCGCTCCGAGCGTTTCGATCCCGATCGGGCCGGACGACCTCAACTGATCACGGGGGAGTCCCAGATTCTGTTTGGCTCAATGGGTCGTCTCAGCGAGAGCAGCGTTGTCAACGTGAAGAACAAGTCACATGCCGTGACCGGCCAGATCGTGGTGCCCGAAGGCGGCGCCTCCGGCACGATCGTGTCTCAGGGCGGTCGCTTCAGCGGCTGGACGCTCTATCTGACCACGGACGGACGCCCGGCCTACTGCTACAACCTCTTCGGGCTCCAACTCTTCAAGGTCGCCGGAGATGACCCGGTCCCAGCAGGTGAGCGTCAGGTTCGAATGGAGTTTGAGTACGACGGGGGCGGCCCCGGTCAAGGTGGTACGGCCAATCTCTTTGTTGATGGCGACCAGGTGGGTAGCGGGAGGGTCGACAACACTGTTCCAGGTGTGTTTTCGGCCGATGAGACCACCGACGTGGGAACGGACACCGCCACGGGGGTTACCGATGATCTCGACAAGAGCAGCGTTGAGTTTACGGGTGACGTGAGCTGGGTCCAGATCGACCTTGGTGACGCTGCCGAGGACTTCGATCACATGGTCACCCCGGAGGAGCGCTACCGGATAGCGATGGCTCGGCAGTAGCCGCAGTTACTGACCGAGTCGGATCGCGATCGGGATGCCCTCTGGTCGGCCGACGGCCCATGTGGCTTGTCCATCCGTCACTAGCGCGTCGACCTGCCCTGACCTCCCTGTGGGCAAGCGGCGCACGGAATCGTCCAATCCGAAGTTGAGCATGAACAACCCGTCCAGTTGGTCTCCGCCAACGAGGCCGGTCCTGACACACAGCAGGTTCCTGACCGGCGCCCCTGGTGGATCTGCCATTTGACGCACGTCACGCCGGCCCCTCTCTGGAACCAACAGCAGCCCGTTCTCGACGCTCACCCATACCCCGAGGCGGCAGGGAGCAAGGCCGCCGCGTCGCTCAGCCGGCACTCCGATATCGATGCGTTCGACAGCATCTGAGTCCATGCCGACGAACCGCAGGTACGAGTCGTTGCGGGTGGTATACCAAACACCGTGCTCGGCCGCGGCCAGCCTGTCGACTTCGTCCACGGTGAGGCGTCTGTCCACGTGTCCATCGAGGTTGAGGTGGACCAGGGACTGGCGGTTGGCCGAGAGCGCCCAGACGCCACGCCGATCGGCTGAGGCCTCGGCAGCGTCGGCGGCAACAGTCACCCCGACAACCTCAGCGGCATCCGACGGCTCTAAGCCGGAAACGTAGCCATCCTCGGATACGACGATCACCATCCCGCCGGCAGCCGCCATCGCCGCGATCGGGGTGCGAACCTCGACCCACGGCTTGAGCTGATCCTGGCCTTGTACCGACCGATGGATGGCCCGAGAAGAAACGGCAGCCGCAAATACCGTGTCGCCTATCGCGGCTGCTACAAGGCGAGCCTCCGTTCCGTCTTCGTGGCTCGCCCTTTGCGTCATCAGATCATGCCGAGGCGCTTGATCTGCTGGACGACTGGGTGTGTCTTCTGAAGTGACTCGACCTTCTTCACTCGCTTCTCGGCCTCTTTGAATATTCGGAATTGCTGGGTGGCGACGGCCCGCCCCACTTCGGGGTCCAACATCAGCGCGGCGATCTGGTTGTCCCTGTCCGTCAGTGGATAGGCAACCCAGACGTCGGCGCTTCCTTGTGCTGCCAGTTGCGCGCCGCCCACTTCCCACAAGATCACGACATTCACCGTGTGCCGTCCTGGCTCCTCGAAGGCGAACCCGTCCCGTCCGTAGAAGACGACGGTTTCGCTCTCTACCTCCTCATACGGACCCAACTCTCCAACCTCGACGACAGTGCACGGGTCGAACGTCACCGGTCGCATGAACGTTGTCCTGCCACGCGAGTCAGTGACGGAGACTCGGGCCGTCAGGCTGGCGGCGTCGACCCGCGTCGGCGCCGGCAAGGCACGGTTACCGTCGTTGCGAAGAGTCCACGCGATCGGCAGCGGCTCGCCGAGTCGCACTTGGTCCGAGGCCAGGGCGACATTCAGGCTGAGGTCGTTCGGGAAATTGACGTCAGCTGGCTGGGGAACGCCGACGGCTGCCCCGAAGTCCATGCCTCCCGGGCGAACCGCCGGATCGGGCATATGGATCAGATGTTGGCGAACGGTGTCGTTGAATGACAGGGCGATGTCATCGGGGAACGTTCCCCCGGCTTGACCTATCACCGCTCCGACGCAGCCGGTCGTCGTCATGATCGAGTTGTCGATGCCGCCCTCTGCGCTCTGGTGGATCTGGTTGAACGTGTGCCCTACCTCATGAGCGGCACTTCTGAGGAAGGCGCGCGGGTGTTGGTGCTGAAGCTCGTCCGCCGCTGCACCGAATGAAGATGCGAGACCCTGGCATGTCGCTCCGGCCGGATAGCCGTCGTGACTGAAGGTTGCCGCCCCTTCCCTTTCGACGCCGTCGATCAACCCGAAGTCGAAGACGACCCCCCGACCACAGTTGAGCTCAGCCGGAACAGCCACAAGATGGGCGCGCCACACCGTATCGAGTTCGCTCGGATCGTATCCGGCAACCGACTCCATGAGGTCGTGCAGGTTCTCGTAGCCGGTTGTAGATGGGGATGTGTTCCAGCTGGCGCAGACGGTGGGATCGAGGTCCTCAATCGATGTAGGAAGTGGGATCGTGGCACTAGCGAAGTTCACCGACAGGTCCCAGCCCGCCGTGGCGAAGATCGTGCGGAACGATTGAGAGAACAAAAGATGCTCCAAGACAACCTTCGCCAAAATCGGCTTGTCAGCGTCCGGGAGAAGGATCGGCTCGTCACCGTCCGAGAACAGGCTCGGCGTGAAGAGTTCGGTGATGGCGAACGGCCCCGGCACCGACTTCGGCGGGGTTTTCGCCCCTTCGAGGGTGTCAACCTGCAGTGTGGCCCGACGAAAGTACTTTGAAACGTGGCGAAGGGACACTCTGCCAATCTTGGTGCTCCCTTCGTAGGCGTCACCGCTATAGAGGCCCTCCGTGTCCGTGTCCTCGAACGAGTAGCGGATCGACCTGGCCGGAGAAGCGTCGAAGGTTCCGCTGAAACCCGTGCTTGGGTGGTTGTAAGTCCATTCATCGAAGTTGAGTGAGAAGCGACACTCGCCGTAGCCCCACATGAAGGCCGACTTCCCCTCGAGGTATGAGTGATAGTCGCCCCGCTTGTAGACGGGGATCGTCGCGGTGGCGTCGTCTGCGGAATCGTCCGCGAGCAAGAGGTCGTCACCGCCAAACCGCCGAAGGGCCACGCCCTCGGTCATCACGAACGGGTCGAGTAGCGAGTGGATTAACGAGTACCGGTAGAGGTCACCGGAGATCCGGTAGCCAGAACCGACTCGCTCGACGCGTAGCGTTCCGCGGTACCTCGTTGCGAAGAGTGCGAGCCGACCGGTCGCTGTGGGGGTGAAGTGAAGCCGGTAACAACCCTCGGCCAACTCCGTATGACAGAACTTGGGGGGTTTCTCGAAGAATTCGGCATGCTCGGCAAAGATTCGACGTTCTAACGGTGACTCGAAGCCGGCATACGGCGGCCCTTCCGAACTGAAGGCCGGCGGTTCGGATTCGCCTTTTCCGATCACGCCCACCGCCTCCGGCATCGTCACTGCGCCGATCCGTTCGAGGAATTTGTTGGTCCGCATGAGTGCCTTCCTATCTCAATGTGTTGCGGTCTGCGCCGACCTCTGTCAAACGTACACCGTTGGCCTCCACAGCGACTCCTAGCCTGCGCGGATCGCGGTCACGGCACATGTGAGATGCTGTCGGTCGTCGGTGACGGCCCAGAGCCAGGGGGCGGTCATCTCGGCGTCGGCGACGAGAGAGGCAATCCGTTTGTCTTCCTCGAGCAATGCAACAACCCGGTATGGGTTAACACCGGTGAAGAGGTTTCCGTCAGCCACCAGAGCTGCCATCAGGGGCTCCAGCGCGTCTGGCGGCGCCTCCAAGAGCTCCGGTGCCGTGCTGGTGGAAACCACGTCCGTGACCAGGATCAGGCCTCCTCCGGGCTGCGTCAATTCGATGAGGTCCATGAGGTGTCGGTCTCGGACCGCCAAGCTCACCTTCGTCGTCTCATCAGCTGGGAGTCCCTGGTCCACAACCGACTGGAGCATCTGGGTGATCACGCCAGTCGATGCCGTGACTCCGAATCGCTTCCCGGCCAGCACCTCGCGTTCCGGCGTTCCAGCGAGGATTCCGGTGAGGTCTACGGGCGAATGGACCCGAATCTGCGGCGAACCGCTGAAGCCCTGACGCTTGAGACCATGGCAGACCGCGGCCTCATCGATGTCGACCAGGTGGACTTCACGATAGACAGACAGCAGAGGACCCAACTCGACATCATTCAGATTGCCTGGTCCCAATATGCATAGGGTCAGTTCGGGCTGTGCCCTGGAGAGCAGCAGTTGCATGACGTGTGAGCGGTGCGCTGCGAAACGCTCCCAGGCGTGCCGGCCCTGGCGATTGCTCGTACGTATGGACTCCTCGAACGAGTTCATGGAACCTCTCTATGGGCGGAGGGCCGTTCTGGGGCAGATTCACGCAAGCATTATGTACGGACCTGCGGTTCGCGGAACCATATCAACGGAAGAACTAGGTGGTGTTGGGCGTGGCCCGCGCTGGTTTCTACACTCCCGAACCGTGGAGCCGCCTACCAAAGACGACTCATCGCGTAGGTTCGTCAACGGTCGTCAGACTGCTGAGGCGACGGGAGGCGAAATGAGGAGATCAGATGGGAGCTGGCCGAGTATTCGACAATCTGAAGGACTTCGCGCTATTTGAGCGTGTCTTGGCGGGTGTCTGTCTTCTGACACCTCTAGTTCTCATCGGGTTGGACGGATGGCCTGCACGAAACAGCATCAGCGCCTATTACAGCATCGCCGGGAATCAGTGGTTCTATTTCCTGCTGACTGCTGCGGTGATGATGTTCGTGGTCAACGCCTTTGTTCGCGAACAGCACTACTACAACCTCGTTCTTGGCATTGGCCTCGCGCTGATCGTTCTCTTCAATCACAAAGACTCCGTTGTGGCCCATTTCGCGGGTGTCATCTTGTTCTTTGCCGGGAACGTGGTGGTAATCGCCCTGTTCTCAAGAGGTCCGGGGCTAAAGATCAAACTGACGTTTTTAGCAGTGATGACACTTGCCCTCGTTGCGCTGCTTCTACCTTGGTGGACCCTCTTCTGGGCGGAGTGGCTTTCGATGGCGGCGATTGCCGGCCATTTCCTATTGGACTCGTCGCCCTATGAGTACCAAGCGATACCGAGGGGGGACCGGCCTTCGCTCGCGGCGTAATCGACTCGCCTGTCACGGCACCCCCGCCAACGCCGCAAGGTTTCTGGGCAGAAGAAGCATTGCTGACGCCGACCTGAACCGTCGGGTAGCTTGATACCAAGCAATGTCCGCACACCGGAGTCACGTCGGGCAGCCACGAGGTGGGGGATACTTAAGTGAAATCGCTGCTTGTCGGGTTCGTAATTGCCGCCGTCGGTTTGACGACCGGAATCGTTACCCGGAGTCTTACCAATGGCACCGATACGGCAATCGCCTCCGTATCTGCTTCCGCAAGAGATTGCCCCGCGGGGTCGGTACTGGCCACCTACTCCCCCGGCTCTCGCATCTATGCGATCGGACGCACCGAATCCTCCGATTGGGTGCAAGTAAGAGCTCTGTCCTCCCCTGACCACAACGTCTGGGTCAGGGCGACTGACATCGAACTCGACGCCAACATCGCGGATCTGCCGGTGACGGACTGCGCATCCTTCGACGGCGTCGTTGCGATCGGAGACACCCCCGCAGACTCTTCAACCACCACGACTCTTGGAGAGACAACGACAACTGTTGACCCTTCAACGACCACGACAACCCCGAGCAACACCACAACCACGCAGGCAACAACCACGACCACACCGGTAACAACCACGACACCGCCCGACACCACGCCGCCCCAGATCAGCCAGCCTTCTGCGAAGCCGGCCGAAATCTGGGAAGAGGACGGTCTCGCGATCAGCTGCCCGGACGACACGAATCGGCAGTCGACGATCTCCGCAGTCGTAACTGACAACTTCGGTGTGACGTCTGTGACGGCGAGTTGGACTGATCCGATCGGCAACCTCAACGTCGCCATGTCCGGTGCGGGAAGCACCTACACCACCACGTTTGGGCCCTACGCCGCAGGTGACTGGGATCCATCCGACTCCGATCAGTCACACGTAGTCACGATCACGATCACGGCCAGAGACGCCTCTGGGAACACGTCATCGACAACGGTTTCGGTGACTGTCTGGGGAATCGGCGACTGCTTCATATGAGCCGTTCACTGAAGATCCTCGCGATGACCTTGGGTGGGATCGCCATATTCGCACTCTTCGCCCTCGCCGGTTGGGCGATCGTCGACCAGATGGACGGGAGTGACGTCGACGACGAATTGGACACGGTCGCCATGACCGAATATCCGCTGCAACCGGCAGCGGACGACATCGAAGCGCAATTCGAACAGTTGGGTGCCGAACAGATGGTGACCGAACAAGGTCTTTCCGGCACGAGCGACGAAAGGATCTCTGACACCATCCAGACCGAGGACTCTCTCGGGGCAGCGAGCGCAGGAGGTCAAACCGTTCGCCTGGTCGATCCATCGGCCTCAGCTACCACCCCCGACACCGGGGAGGATTCTGATGCGGCCCGTGGCGAAGATGTGCCGACTGACCTGTTCGATGACATGCCGCGTCTCCTGGGTGGTCTTGACCTGCCCGATGTGCTGGTTGCCGACCCGGTTGGACCGATCCTTATCGATCTCTGCGCCGGTCCGGAACGGTTGCCCGAAACCCCAGAAGGCTGTTCGTTCGGGTTTGGCGGGACGATCCTTACTGTCGATTTCGACGACGACCCGACCTATGCGGTCGGCATCCTCCTTGCCTCCGAGGGGCGGTGCGAGGCCTCCGACGACTCCACGATGTCACTTGTCGTCGCAACAGCAGTCCCCGGGACTGTCTTCCTGACCCTCTGGCAAGGTGCACCCGATTCCGACCCACCCCCGGGTGCCTTCTTCGACCAGTACGAAACGCCGGCTGAGCTCGCCGCCACGCTCACCGCGGCGCTCGACGCGGGAGAAGCAGTCACTGGATTCTTCTGCATCGAAGTGCCTGCAATGACCGGCGAGTTGGTCGCAGAACACTTCCTGGTCTCGTCCTACCCAGCGCACGGTGCGGCGCCCGGCCCGGTCTTCCGAGATCCTCTCACAGTCCGCTCAGGAAGGCCCCGATCGGCAATGACAGCCTTCGGATCCGATGCGCTCTATGTACGGAATCACCGATCCGTCGACGAGCAGGTCTGGGTCAAAGCAGTTGAAATCGAACTGGGTACTCCGCCGGGTGCGGTGTGCAATACGGGTGGTCGCGAGATTGGTGCTCGCGGACCGACGCCGAACGGAATGCTCGAAGCCGACGTTGTGGGCAGCCTGGTCTACTCGACTTCGATCGAGATCGACGCAGCCTGGCCATACGACGAAGCTTTCACCACAGTCGATGTGCATCTTCTCAACCTCGAGGCTGCCCGGAACTATGCCGTTTGCAGCTATGTGGTGTCTACCGGCCCGTTTGGGGAAGTAGTCCACTCGGAGGCTGGGGTCGTGGGCACGCCAACCAGCCGCGGTATGGCAGTCAGATTGGTGGGTGCTGGAGGAACCGGGGAGTCGTCGGTCGACCTCGTTGGGTTCGAACTGGCTACTCCCTGTGGGACCTTTCCTATCGACTACCCCGGACCGGGTGCCGATGTCGAATACGACCAAGACATCTGCCGGGCCGACTTCCTTGTCTCCGACGTGATAACGGACGGAGGATTTGCGGTAACGATCTACACCCGTACCTCGGAGGATCGAGAGGACGCAGTCACTCACGGATGGATCCCTGTCGACCATGCCGACATCCTTTGCGGAACCGCGTGTGACGGCGATCGAGAGTTTGTTGTGCGTCTTCCGGTACGCGGTTTCGATTTGACCGAGTCGGGGCGGACGACGGCGTCGGTTGGCTACCTGGATCTAGTGGTCACATTGACTGCTGCCGACCCGGGGGGGTCCACGACCTGGGATCTCGGCACACCTGATGCCTATGACAACACGAATCCGGACTTGCCCGAGCACCCGCGTGTTTCTGGCCGGCTCTTGTCGACCCCGGTGACTGTCGATGAAGACGGCACCCCTTCGGCGGGGATGTCAATTCAGATCAGTGCCGATCGGCCGGTGTCCTACAGCTTGACCGTTGATCCGACCTTCCCGACCTGCGGCGGACTCGAAACGCCTGTCACCACGGCCACAGGCGAGGCCAGCCCAGGATCCACTGTGCCCGTTGGCCTGGCGGGACTCTGTATCGGTGTCCTCTATCCAGTGACAATCGACGCGGTTGACGAGTTCGGCAATCGCACCATGACCACACGTGCGTTCTACACGGACTCATCGCAAACCCTCACATTGCGGGCCGAGCTGCAACTCGAGTCTTTGCCGTCACAGGGCGACATTTGGGACTGGCATCAAACCTTCCGACAGCTTGAGGCAAGGCACAGACCTTCCTGGCCGGTTTTGGGGGCGGCCGGTGGTGTTTTTGAATCTCTACACGGACCATCACCCGTGGTTCCGGCAGATGCTGAGGGTTCGAGCCCGGAGCTAGCCACCACGCAGTGGAAAAATGCCACCAACGAGGGACTCGGCGGTCAGAACATCTGCGATGGCGACATCCGACCACCATTCGCTAGGACCTGGGAGATCGTGAACGTTCCAGTTCGCTCCCTTGACTGGATTGTCTCCACACCGGTGTTACGGGCCCGGTATAGCGCTGAGTTTGAGGGCCGAGCATGCCAGCCGAATCGGAACAACCCATCAGCTCCTCTGAACTTCGAGTTGCTCGAAGAAATCCGGGTCGCCGCATCTGGCCTAACACTGGAAGATCTTCTCCAGGGCGTCGTGATCACCACCGAAACCGCATACGGGACACCCTCGATGCGGGTATGGGCCGAACTGAACTAATGACGGCCACCAATTGGTAGGAGTTCAGAGACTCAACGCGGATCCGGCGCCGGTCAGAGCGAGCCGACACTCGGAATATCTGCATGACCGGATCAAGTCTCCATACTTGCGTTGACTGGTCGGTCAAGCTGTTGTTGGCGAGGTCTTTCCCCTACGAAACGAATCAACCAGAACGACGATGACCGCTGCGAGCAGCAAACCGCCAACGCTCCAGATGGCAAGGGTGGAAAAGCTCCCAGAAACGAGAACGAGGCCGCCAATGGCGGGACCGATCGCACGGCCGACTGCCATGGCCGACTGAGCATCGCCCACACGGTCTTCGGGCGCTGGTGACCAATCGGCAATCGACGACATCACCCGTGGCGTCGCTATCCAGAAGGCCAGCCCCCACAGTGTCATACCAACCACGAAGACAGCCGCCTCGGGCACAAGTCCCACAGTGGCTGCACATGCAGCGATCACAGCGATCCACGGAGCCGCTGAGCCTTTGCCCTTGAGCTGCGCGCCGATGAATCCGGCAAGGGCATTGGCTGAGAATGTCAGAGAGATCGCGGTGGCACCCATTCCGATATCCCGGCCGAGACTGGCGGTGTATACGAACATCGCCGAGCCGGCCATGGTGACGAACCCGAGGGCGACGACAAGGACCACGTTGGAGCGTGAGACACCTGCGTGAGATCTCTTGGGCTTGAACCCGGCGAACTCGACCGGTAGGACGGCTGCTGGCAAGGCCAACACTGCAAGAAATATGAAGACGGCGTCGATTCCGTAGGACGACGCAAACCAGCCGATGACCGGTGCTCCCAGGAACACGGCGGCCGGACCAGCGGCGGCAACGTTTCGCAACGAGGCACCGACACGCATTGCCTTGGCCCACCCCAACCACACCATGATCCCGGCGGCGCCTCCCACCACCATTCTCAACGCCACCAGGACGGAGAAGGTGGGAGCAATCGTGCTGGCAAGGTTGGCTGCGGAGGTGATGAGTGCCGCAACGATTAGGTAGCTGCGGTGGGTGCGAAGTGTGCGCCCCGCAACGAAGACCACCACAGCAAACGTTCCGACCTGGGCTGTGGAGACAAGCCCGGCTACGCCCAGTTGGACACCGTACTCGCTGGCTATCTCCGGGAGCAGAAAGGGTGTGGCGGCAAACAGGAGCGTCGAAGCCGCAACCGCAGCGACCAAGCCGGCGTCGGCGTGGTGACGGAGCGAAAGGTAAATGCGCGTTGGTCCTTGCACCGGGCGCAGGGTAAGGGGCGGACGTCACCGGCTCACGTCAACCCTCAACTAGGCATCCGATTGGCACGGCTAGGCGAGATTTTCGCCTGAGTCGACCGGAAGAATCGCGAAGAACTAGGCCATGTTGGAATGGCGATGCCCTAGGTGCTGGAGATTCGATCGATCCGCTCGGCATCCTGTGCGAAAGCAACTGTGGGATCAAGGGGCGAGAACTCCCGAGGGAGGTGCGAAAGGGGACACCTCACAGCGACAGATGTAGGCGAAGGGCCTCGTCGAGTTCGAGCATCAACGACGCTGGAATCGAGACAAGCCTCTCCCCCACCCGATCGAGAGATACCGATCTCACTTGCTCTGCTTGTGCTTTCGAATCGCGGTCGAGTCCACTCTCCGCTGCGGGCAAGAGAACCTGAAACGGGTAGACCATCTTCACGTTGGAGGTCACCGGCACGACCGTCAACGTGCCTCGCCCGAGTCTTGCCGCAGTGGTGTTGGCCCCGTCGTTAGAAACGATCACTGCAGGTCGTCTCTTGGTGGTTTCGCCTGCCAACCCCTGGCCGAAGTCGACTAGTCGAATCTGACCCCTGAGCATCAGGAAAGGCCATCACCGGCGGCCTTATCCCAGATCTCGGCCTCGCCTGACTCCTCCCACTCCCGCCACGCACCGGTGTAGGCATCTCCCAGCTTTGAAGACCTGAGGATCCGAACAGCGGTGCGTACAACGGCCGACCGGGACTCGTAACCCTCGATCTTTGCGTACTCATCAAGGAACTCGACATCGTCTTCCGGGAGACTCACGCTGATCTTCATACTGCCATCCTACCTTGGGTAGGAGCTATTGGCTACCCCAGGGATCACCCGTACACGAGCGCCTTTCCTGACGAGAACTGTTGGAGGGCTCACCTTTACTGCTCCGGCAGTGTGAAACGCCGACGTTCACCTTGCCGTCGAAGGGGGCTGACCTGGGACTTCGGGCCGACAGATCAAACGGAAGCGCGAAGAATTAGGTGGTGTTGGACACCCGTCCCGATGCGGTAGCCGACCCGAACACCCAGAGGCCATGGACCAAGGCTACGAACTGATAAGCCGACAACGGGCACTATGTGTGGGTCGGATCGACTCCAACGGCGCCATATCTTGCAGAGAACGAGTCGGTCTGACCTCGCGGTTCAGACGCTCGAAGGAGTCGAGGAGGAGGGGATCGTCGACAGGCTTCTCGACCTTCGTGACGGTGTGATGGCCCCGGGTCCGGTGGCAATTGAGGGGGCAAGAGGTGCGCTCCTGAACCTTGTCAACGGGTTCTTTCGAGAGAACCTGATGGCGATGCTGGAGGTCCGCACGCACATCGGGACGGTCGGCGAAGTCACCGAAGATGAGCTGAGGGTGGCCCCTGCCAGCGGCTGGTAGTTATCGTCACCACATGGGTGTGTCGATAGTCCTCGCTGAGGACGCATTCATCGTCCGCGAGGGGGTGCGAATGCTCCTCGAAGGTGCGGGATACGACCTGCTGGCGGCGGTGGAGACGTACGACGAGTTGTTGGCTGCGGTCGACGCCGACGTCCCCGACGTAGTGATCACCGACATCCGCATGCCTCCAACTCACACCGATGAGGGGATTCGAGCCGCTCGGGAGATCCGAGCCGATCATCCCGAGGTGGGGGTGGTGGTCCTGTCCCAATACGTCGAAGCCGCATACGCCCTCCATCTCTTCGAGGGGGGTGCCGACGGTGTGGCCTATCTCCTCAAGGAACGACTTGGAGATCTCGAGCAGCTGCAACATGCAATCAACGAAGTCCGCTCCGGTGGCTCGGTCATCGACTCCAGGGTGGTGGATGCACTCGTGGAAGCCAGGACCAAGCCCGAGTCTCCCGTCGGGCGTCTCACCGATCGTGAGCGGGAGGTGATGTCGGAGATGGCACAGGGTCGGAGCAACTCAGCGATCGCCGAGAACCTCTTCCTATCCGAGCGAGCCGTCGAGAAGCACATCAACTCGATCTTCACCAAACTCGATTTGATCCCTGAGAAAGAGACCAACCGCCGGGTGAGAGCAGTGCTCCTTTTCCTCTCTGACGACGACGGCTGAAGTGTGGTTTTCCTCACCTTGCGCCCCGTGTCAGCCATCTTGTCCCAGAGCCGTCTTGGACAGATCATGAGGTTATGGACGTCATGACATCGGCAGTTCAGGTCCTCATCGTGGACGATCAGGAGGCCTTCAGGTCGGCAGCCCGTCTGGTCGTCGAGCTGACCGAAGGATTCGACGTCGCCGGTGAGGCGGCCACCGGCGAGGAAGGGTTGAGTCTTGTCGAAACCCTGCGGCCCGACCTGGTCTTGATGGACATCAATATGCCTGGGATCGATGGGCTGGAGACAACCCGGCGCATCAGCCAGGCGTATCCCGAAACCAAGGTGGTCATCTTCTCCACCTATGAGGCCAACGAATACGACTCGAGGGCGAGGGACGCCGGCGCCATCGCCTTCGTTCCCAAGGCAGACTTCGAGCCTTCGGTGCTCACCAGCACCTGGGAGTTGACCCTCTAGGCGACCGGGATCTTCCCTGAGATCGCCGTCGACTCACCGCCTGTCGACTCAACCGTGAGTTTTCCTCCCACGGCGTCGAGACGGTCCGCCATATTCTCCAGACCCGATCCCATGTCGCTCTGGTTGATGTCAAATCCGGGCCCGGCGTCGATCACTGAGAAGCTCAACATCCCATCTCGGTCTGAGAGCTCGATGCGGATCGGTGGATCGGCGTGCTTGACCGCATTGGTCACCGCTTCGGAGACATCGAAGTAGACAGCCGCCTCGACCTCGGCCGGGTAGCGACCAACACCGTCACGCTCGACATGTACCTCGACTGGAGTCGACGAGGCCAGAGCAGAGACTGCGGCGCCAAGCCCATCACTCTCCAGTATCGGTGGGTAGATCCCCTTGGCCAGCGACTGCACGTCGTCCAGCGCCGCCTGGGCTTCTTCAGTGAGGCCGCCGAGGAGTGCCTCCAACTCGGGCGCGTCATGCTTGCCCGCCATCTGCGATGCCACCCCTACCTTGACCTTGAGGGCGACGATGAACTGCTCAGCCCCCTCATGGAGGTCGCGCTCCAGTCGACGACGTTCCTGATCTTGAACGCCCACAAGACGTCCACGCGACTCCTCGAGTTCGCGGGCTCGTTCCGCCAGCGAGTCGTTGAGACGTTGATAGCCGAGGACCGCACCAGCCGACCCGGCCAGATCAGTGACCAGAGAGCGTTCTGCGGTGGAAAGCACGCTCCCCCGCGGCTTGATGACTTCGAGGGCGCCAACCACCTCCTCGTCATGCCTGACGAGGAACACCGACTTGCTCTGCGGATCCGGTTGCGAGCCAGCGAGAGCCTCGAGCGGTGCCGAGGCAGCTGGGGTCATCCCCCCGATCGATCCCAACCATACGGTGACCCGATCGGCCCCGGTGCCTTCGCGGAGCAGCGTGGCCAGACGAATGAGGATGCCCTCCCCCTCCTCGGCGACCGAGAGACGCTCAGTCAGATCGGAGAGCACCTCGTAGGGTGTCGCCCTGTTCCCGTACACGATCCGGTTGGCCCAGCGCTGAGCGCGGAGCCGGACCGGTTCGAATGCGACCGCCACGATGGCGGTGGCGGCAATCGGCAAGAGCAACCCGTCCGAGTCACCACCGATCAGCTGGCCAAGCCCGACCACGATCAGGACATAGGTGGCCGTTATGAAGACGGCGAGAACAGCCAAGACCACGGTGCGGTTGATGACGACATCGATGTCGTAGAGGCGGTAGCGAAGCACTGCCACTCCGATCGCAATCGGGATTAACGTGAACGCCAGTGCCATAACAGTCGACTCCCACAGAGTGTCGGTCGCAACCGTTCCATATCCGCTGTCAATGCCGATGGCCGTCAACCCGACAAGCAAGAACCCGGCGCCGTACGCCAACCACTTGATCTGAAGTCGACTTTCCCCTGTTGACCGTCGGTATCGGAGGATCATCGAAATCGAAGCGGCGACGAAACTCCCAATGAACATGGGGAAAAAGATCGCCGAAAGCACGTCCCCGGCCGGTGCTGTTGTCTCGTATAGGGGACTGATGACAAGCCCCTGCGCTCGATCCCCGCCCCAACCCCCGTTGAGGAGCGCCGCCGCCGCCCCGACAGCCCCTGCGGCAACAGCCAACCACTCGACACCTCGCCATCGCCGCGAAGGGAGCCCGCCGTCAGGAAAACGCAACAGGATGACCGGCAGAATAAGTATCGCCGCAGTGTTGACCGCCACTCCGACTGTGCCCGACCACGCCGCCGCAGCCTCGCTGTCGATTATCTCCGTTACTGCGAAGACGACCGGAAGGGTGACGGCCTGTGCGGTGCCAAATACAAGAAGAAGCCAGCTGATGGGGTTCTCTGGAACTCTCCAGGCCAACACGGCACCGACGGTGAAGGCCGCAATGGCGGGGATTGACCACGGGAGTGCTGCAATCGGATCCAGAAAGAAATGAACGATGATCGCTGCACCCCCGATGAGGACCAGAAAGGTGTACCACGCCTTATGCGTCACGACGCCACCACCTCCAGCACCGGGACCCGGCCCCTGACCACGGTCCCGTGCCCGGGATCGGACTCGATCTCCAGCGTCCCTTCGACGGCGTCGAGACGGTCGGTGATGTTGATCAGTCCTTGGCCATGGGCCCGGTCCGGATCGAACCCAATCCCGTCGTCGCGAACCTCGAAGCCGAGATGTCCATTCGCATCGGTGACCGACACCAACACCGACTGTGCCTGAGCGTGCTTGACGGTGTTTTGCACTGCCTCCAACACGCAGAAGTAGATGGTGGCCTCGATCTCCCTCGGGTGGCGTCCCACGCCGGCTGCCTGGACAGTGACGGGCATCGGCGCTCGATGTAATTGGGTGGTCAATGCCGGGCCCAAACCCTCCGCCTCGAGGAGAGGCGGGTAGATGCCACGCGCAAGAGTCCGCAGGGAGTCGATTGTGAGATCCGTCTCATCTTTCACGTTGGCCAGTATCTGACGGACGTCGTCGAGACCCTGCTGCTCGGCCATGGACTCACCAATGCCGATCTTGATCTTGAGGGCGACCAGCCGCTGCTGGGCACCGTCGTGTAGATCGCGCTCCAATGCCTGGCGGGTCTTGTCCTGCGCCGAAACGATCCGACGTCGGGACTCCCGCAGTTGGTCGACGCGGGTCTGAAGATCGCCCGTCAGCAGGAGGTTTCGAAGTGCGAGACCGAGCCCGGATGAGACCTGCTCGAGAAGGCGCTCGTCGTTGGGAGGGAACGACTGACCGGCGGGAAGGGTGAGGCTGATCACACCCAGTCGCTCCCCGTCGTGAGTGATGTCTCCCAACCTGTCCCCGGCTGGAGCGCTCTCCCCCTCGGCCGTGGCAGTCGGCCAGGCGGCGATCCGATGGAATCCGTCGTCACGCGTCATCCAGATCGACGCCGCCGTAGCAGTCGTCCCCTCGGTCAGAGACTCGGCGACCTCATTGAGCACGTCCGGATCGACGGCGGCCACAGCCTGCGAAAAGGAGGAGAGCACCTCATAGGGCGTGGCTCGTCGGCCAAAGACAATTCGGTTGGCAACCCGTTGCAGACGACGTCGCAACGGCTGAAAGGCTATGGCAATTGCGACTGTGGCGACCACCCCGAGCCAGACGCTTGGCTCATCCTGGGCGCCGAAGAGAAGTCCGACACCCACGACGATCCCGACGTAGACCGCGGTGATGAAGACGGCGAGGGAGGCGTAGACAAAGGTCCGGGAGATGACGACATCGATGTCGTAGAGCCGGTACTTGGCGATGGCAATCCCGTAGCAACTGAGGAAGACCACCTCGGCCAAGATGATCGGCCAAAGAAGCAGGTACTCGTATTCGGTGCCGCCCAGGACAAAGCCAAAACCCATGAACATGAGAATGAATACCGACGTACCCCACAAGACCCACTTGATCTGGTGACGGGTGTCCCCCGAGCTGCCGCGGAACCGGATCACCAAGGCCGCCACCGATAGAACGGCGGCCAGAGCAGTCAGCACGAACCCGATGCCCAGGACCAGCCCGTCGTCCGCCGGAGCAGTACTCGACGGGCGGTAGCTCCACACCGAGCCGATTGCCAATGTGACGATGCCGATGGCCGCCAACACCCCAACCCCACGCCAGCGCAGTGAGGGCAGTTTGCCGTCCGGAAACAGGAGCAACCCGAAGGTCAACTGGGGCATGATGGCGGGAATCCAGGTCCAGGCAAAGACCATGATGACCCAGGCGGCCCCCGTGGGCAATGATGCCGGAATCAGTTCGCCACCAATCAAGAGCTCCAAGTCAACGTCGTAGAGGAACCAAGCCGCCATATATCCGACCTCGACGATGCCGCCGAAGAATGCCGATGCGCTCATGATCCACACCACGGGGTTGTTTGGCTGACGGGGAGCAACCAGCCATGTGACGGCCGAGAAGAACAACGCGTAGAAGGCGAGGAAGAAACTGAATCCCGTCAACCAGGCGTCGAAACCGAGCAGCGCGATACCAGCCACCGACGTGATCACGGCCGACACGCCGCCAAGTGCCGCAGCAAGGCGGAGCACAACCACTCGGCGTCGCTCACTCATGACGTCACCCGCCTCGGGAACCGATATGCCTGAACAGGCGAGACGCGACCCTTGACGGTCTGGGGAGCAAGGACGTCCGCGTCGGGTTTGGCGGCGACCGCCTCCCATGTTGGCCTGCTGAGAATCGTCTCCCCTGCATCCGCCCACTGTTGCAGCCGCTGACTGAGGTTCACTGTGTCACCAATCACGGTGTACTCGAGACGCTCCTCGGACCCGAGCAGGGCGGCGGCGACCTGACCGGTGGAGAGACCGATCCCCAGCCCGAAGGCATCCAGACCCTGGCTGATCCATTCGTCGTTGACCTCGGACTGAGCCTCGTGCATGGCCAAAGCTGCTGTGAAGGCGGAGTCGGCATGATGAGCCACCGGCTCGGGAGCGCCGAATACGGCCATGACGGCATCACCGATGAACTGCATCACTGTCCCATCGTTTTCCAGGATGGCGTGATTCATCACAGCCCGATGCCGATTGAGTTGGGCTGCAAGCGCCGATGGCTCGGTGCGTTCGGCGATGCCTGAGTAACCCCGGATATCGGCCATCACCACCGTCACCTCCAGATCCTCAGTCTTGCCGATCTCTCGACCCCAGCTGCGCAACTTCTCGACGACACCACCGGGGAGCAGACGCGACAACTCCTCGCCTTGCTCCTCCCTTGCCGCGATGGCGCCTTGCAGTGTCTTGAGTCTGTTGATCGCATTGGCGTTGCCGGCGCTGACACCCTGGGCGAGCTTGACCCAGAGCTTTTCGATACTGCTGTCGACATCGGCCGGCGTGGTGTTCAACGCAACTGCGATCGCCTTGATCGAGGTGCCCTCGGCGATGTAGTTCACCAATTCCTCTTCGTCGGGGTCGAGGCTTCCATCCGAGGAGATCGGCGCGGTGAGAGCTTCGACGATTCGGGGGTCGAGCATCGACCCACCGGTGGCCACCTCTCTGATGGCTCGCGCCAGCTGATCGCCCTCGGCGACACGATCCTTGAGCAAATAGGCGTAGCCGTCGGCACCTTCGGAGAGGAGGGAGATCGCATACTCCGGGTCGTCGTACTGGGACAGGATCACGACCCCGGTGCCGGGATGCATCTTCCGAACGACTTTGGCCGCCTCGATTCCCTCCCTCTGAAAGTTGGGTGGCATCCGAATGTCGGTGACCAGGACCTGTGGCGGAGTCTCGTCGGCGGTGCTTATCAATTCGTCGTAGTCGGCCGCCACACCGACCACCACGATGTCGTCGCTCAGATCGATCAACGCCTTGACGCCCTCCCTGATCAGGAGGTTGTCATCGGCGAGGAGGACGGTGATAGACATAATCAGCCCGGCTTGTAGACCATGAGAGAAACGATGACGAGCATGATCCCGATCTCGGTGAATCCGAGTCTCACGTAGCGATCGAAGACGTCCGGCAGAGACCGTCCCTCCTTGCGGGCGTCCCTCATCTGTCTTTCCATGCGATCCCCGAGGCCACCGCCCATGATCAGAGCGACCACAAACAGTGCGATCGCCATGTAGACCCAAACCTGGCCGAAAGCCCAGGCATCGCTGACGATCACCATTGTCAGCCCGGTGGCGATGACCAAGAATGGTGCCGGCAGGAATATTCGATTCATCACTGGCTCCAATCGACCCATTGTTTCGTCCACCGCAGCTTGATCCTTGGCAAGCTTGAGATTCCTGAAGCTCAGCAACAGAACAAACCCACCCCCGAGCTAGACCATGGCCGAGAGGATGTGAAGAACCACTAGAAGCTCATACATGACTCCAACGTATGGCCCGCATGGCCAGTCGCCCACGGTGGTGACCGGCCTTTCGAGGTAGGGATATCCACACCATCTCTTGTGGGCTCCTCCCTTTGTCCGCTGCGTCCCGTCGCAGATCTGGCGGGATTCGACGGTTGAGTGTGAGGCGGTCAAACGGTGGTCAAACGCCACAGGCCAACCCGTCAGTCTCCACTCACCTGTGCCGTGACGACCGCTGTGTATATCAATGCCCCGCAACGCTCAACAGAGCCGGCGGATGTGGGGGACGCCCCACCCGGACAGATGGACTGCTCCGGCTCCCACATGTCATAGGGACCCGTCACAGCGGCTATCTTCCGCGGTCAAACATTAAAGGAGGGTCCGCCTCATGGCCGAAGCAGAAACGCCCACGCAGACTCAGTCAACTCCCCGTCGCCGGAGCCGAGTCAATGCACGCGTTGTGGCCGTCCGCTTTGTCATCGACACGCTGATCATTGGACTCGTGCTCGGGCTCATGCCCGGGATCCGTACCGACTTCGACCTGACGTTGCGTTCGATCGCTTTCTTGTCCGTCATTTACGGTCTGCTCAACGCGTTTGTCCGGCCGGCGCTCGACCTGCTGCTAATGCCGTTCATCGTGCAGACCTACGGGCTTGTCATCGTGCTTGTCGACGCGGCGATCTTTGGCCTGCTGCTGCTGTTCTCGAGTTCTCTCGACGCCGATTCCATCTGGCAGGTTCTCATCGGCGGCTTAGTGCTCGGTCTGTTACGACTGACGTCGATAGGTTTCCTCGGGCTAACGCCGCCGGTCGTCCCTGAGGGAGCCGGGGTCCTTCGCGAGCCCACGCGGATGGGTTTTCTGCGATTCAGTGAAACGGCGGAGGAACGTCTCCGTCTGCTGCGGGTTCGACAAACCCTCCAGGTCCACGGGATCGATGCGTTCTTCGACGGCGCCGGGCCGATCGCTCGGTTCCGACGCCGTCTCCAGACCTGGCTGTGGCGCCCAGAAGTCCCGCTAGCTCGGTTGCCGCCGCCCGTTCGATTCCGACTCTTGCTCCAGGAACTCGGTCCAACCTACGTCAAGATCGGTCAGATCATCTCGAGCCGAGCCCAAACCCTGCCACTGGAATGGGAGGAGGAACTCGAGAGACTTCAGAGCGACGTTCCCTTCTTCCCCTACGAGCAGGCGCGCGACAGGGTGATCACCGAGCTCGGGGCCCCACCCGAGGAGCTGTACGCCGAGTTCGATTCAACACCGCTTGCCGCAGCTTCGCTCGCCCAGGTGCATCGCGCCACGTTGCACGACGGCCGCGATGTTGCAGTGAAGATCCAGCGCCCGGACATTCACGCCCAATTGCGTTCCGACGTCCGCATCCTGGTTCGCATGTCCCAGGCAATGGAGCGACGCTTCCATTGGGCGCAGGACATGGACCTGGCCGGCATCGTGTTCGAATTTGGCACCACTCTGCTGCGGGAATTGGACTACAAGATCGAGGCCTACAACGCCCGCCGGCTCACCCGGGTGTTGGACCCCATCGAAGGTATCCGAGTCCCCGGCGTGATCTACGAGCTGTCGTCTTCGGGCGTGCTCACCCTCGAGTTCATCCGCGGCGTCAAGTCGACCAACGCGGCGGCCATCGACGCCGCTGGGCTCGACCGGGAGCTTCTGGCCGACCGCGTCGTGAGCGGCGCGGTGAAGATGTTGATGATCGACGGCTTCTTCCATGGCGACCCCCATCCCGGCAACGTGTTCGTCGATCTCGACAACGGAGACGTGGTCATGCTCGACACCGGTATGGTCGGCGAGTTGACCTTCCAGCAACGGATCAAGCTGGGGAGCTTGCTACTCACCGTTCGCAACGGCGACGTGACCGGCCTCGCTCAGACGCTGAAGTCGCTGTCGACGCCATACCGGGAAACCGACGACGAACGGTACTACCGGGACTTTGAGCGCAAACTGACCCCTTACCTTGATCCTCCCCCGGGAGAGAAGGTCGAGGTCGTATCGAAGGTGTTGCCGCTGGGACTCGACATCCTGACGGACGCCGGATACCGATTCAATTCTCAGCTCACCCTGGCCATGAAGGCGATGGCCCAGGCCGAGGCCATCACCGGCGCCCTGGTGCCGGACTGGACAGGCACGGAGTTTATGTACCGGTCGTTCGATGCCCTTGTGCAGCAAGTCCCTGAAGCGCTCACCGGGGATGTCGTAAAGGACGCCGCAGTGCGACAGGCCAGCTATGTCGTTCGCGAAGCCATCGAACAGTTCCCTTCGATCCAAGACGGAGCGCTCAAGTGGTTGACGAACATCAAAAAGGGCGGGTTCAAAGTCGAGCTCGATACGAGCGATCTCGACCGACACGTCCTCGCACTGCGGGGGATCGCGATGATGATCACACTCGGCATCCTCGTGGTGGGTCTGGTGATTGGTTCGGCAATTGCCGCCGGGGTCGGTGGCCTCGAAGGCAGTGCGCTTGAACCCGTCACTGACATCGCGGCCAGCATCTTCGCCTTGTCTGCCGTGGTAGGGGGCATCGCCGTGATCGTCCTGTCGTGGCGGCTGTGGCGGCTGAGCCGCCCTCGCGGTCGCGATTCGCTCGACCGCATCTGAACCTGTATTCCTCGAAGAATCAGGACGTGTTGGAGTGCGGAGGGCTTGGTTATTGGGGATTTGGGCGGTCGAAGGGGGCGTGGTCAAACTGGGGTCAACCGGCTGAGGTTGGCATCTTCGCTTGTCGAACGGACCAGGTCAGGCGAGGAGATCTATCAACTCAACCGCAGCGAACATTCGTCGGGGCCGCCCTTTGCCCCTTCGGGCAAAAGCCGCGTCCGACCTCAAAGACCTCAGATTGGGCGGCGTCGCTTGGAGGCGATGACTCCGGTGTTGAATCCGGCCAGATGCAGCTTGCCTGAGAACCGAGCGTGCTCGATCTTCAGGCATCGGTCCTGGACAACGAGAAGTCCAGCGTCCATCGCCTTCCGCGCCGACTCATCATGGCGCAGGCCGAGCTGGAGCCAAACCACCTTGGCGCCCACCTCGATGGCCTGATCGACCACCTCAGGGATTGCGTCGTGGCGCCGGAAGACATCGACGATGTCAGGCACCTCGGGGAGGTCAAACAGAGACGGGTACGCCTTATTCTCCAGAACTTCTTCGTAGGCGGGGTTGACCATGTAGGTCCGGAACGCAGTGCGCACCAAATAGGTGGCGACAAAGTTCGAAGATCGGATCGGATTCGCTGAAACCCCGACCAGGGCAACCGATTCGTGGTTCTGGATGATGTGGAGACGCTCGACGGCTGATGCTTCCGGAGGGGCGGTAACAGTCATCAGCTCGCCTTCAGAGCTTGGTCGAGATCACGAATTATGTCCTCGACCGTTTCAATGCCCACAGAGACCCGAATCATGTCGTCTCCGATTCCCATCGCCTCGCGGGCCGATGATGGGACCTGTTGGTGCGTTGTGGACGCAGGGTGGATGACGAGAGTCTTGGCGTCGCCCACGTTGGCGAGATGGGACGCCAGTTCGACGCTCTCGATGAACTTCACTCCGGCTGAGTAGCCGCCTTTCAAGCCAAAGGTGAAGACCGCTCCGGGACCTGCGGGCACGTACTTCTGAGCGAGGGAGGTCCACTTGTTGTCCTCGAATATTGGGTATCTCACCCAATCAATTTCCTCGTGTTGCGCAAGGAATCGAGCCACGGTGGCCGCGTTCTCGACGTGGCGCTCCATGCGGAGAGAAAGGGTCTCCAGGCCGAGCAGCAAAAGGTAGGAGGCGAATGGGGAGAGACTGGCCCCAATGTCTCGGAGCACCTCGACCCGGGCCCTCATCAGGTAGCCGTACTCCCGGAAATTCTCCCAGAAGCGCAGATCGTGATAGGACGGCGAGGGCTCGGTAAGGATGTCGAACTTGCCATTGTCGTATGGGAACAATCCCGATTCGACGATGACACCAGCGATCACCGCACCGTGGCCCCCGATGAACTTCGTAGCCGAGTGGATGACGATGTCTGCACCGTGGTCGAAGGGGCGGCACAGATAAGGAGTGGCAAACGTGTTGTCCACGATGAGAGGGATGTCGTGGTCGTGCGCCATTTGCGCATAGAGGCCGATGTCCATGATGTCGCAACCGGGATTGCCAATCGTCTCACCGAACAATGCCTTGGTGTTGTCGGTTATCGCTGCCTCGACCTGGTCAGGCACAGCGAGATCGACGAAGGTCACATCGATGCCCATTCTGCGCAGTGTCACGTTGAACTGGGTGAAGGTGCCTCCGTAAAGGGCGTTCGACGAGACTATGTGATCGCCCTGACGAGCAAGCGTGAGGAGAGCGATCAGCTGCGCCGATTTCCCCGATGCGGTGGCCAGGGCCCCGAGCCCACCTTCGAGGGCAGCGATTCTCTCCTCGAAGGCGGCGGTGGTGGGGTTGCTGATCCGGCTGTAGATGTTTCCGAACGTTTGCAGAGCGAACAGGTCTGCAGCATGCTGGACGTCGTCGAAGACGAACGACGACGTGGCATAGATCGGCATGGCCCGAGCGCCCGTCTCCGGATCCGGCCTCTGGCCGGCGTGGATAGCGCGCGTGTCGAAGCCGTATGTCTCTTCGCCACTCATGGATGATGTCCTCGTCGAGCTGGTGGTCTACGGAAAATTCTCACCGATTCGCCTTGAGGGTACATGCTCTCCTCAGTCCATGGCCGGTGTGTTACAGAGTCTTGACCGCCTCCCCCGTTGCTGCTCTACTACGCCCGAGAACGCGCTCATCAAGAGCGGTGGAGGGACAGGCCCTACGAATCCGCGGCAACCGAGCAAATTCGGTGCCAATGCCTGACGATGAGTTTCGCTAACGGCGGTTTTCCGCTCGCAGCGCTCGGCGAGCGCGTATAAGCGAAAGGAATATCGAATGAAGAATTCGTACCCGGGCCGCCGTCGATCCCAAAGAGAAATAATGGCGCTGTGTCCTTGCTCTCGGGTGGTCGAGCCGGGCAGTTAGCGGCTCCGAAACGCCAAGCCATCCGGGAGCGCAAATGAGGCTATTTCGGCGTGCACACCGGGAACTCGACAAAGAGTTGAAGTTCCCTCACACATCTCAGAACAACTCAAAGGAGAAACAGTGACAACGGAATCGATAGTCAACAACGGAGTCAACGTTGAGGCGTTGCTCGATGCCCGTGCCGCCCTCACCGAGGCACCCGAGGCCGCTCAGTTCACCTGGCGCGTCAGCAACGAGTGGCAGGGTGGAACCCATAGCCAGTCAACCGTCGAGGAGTTCTTTGGCCTCGGCGAGGACCAGACCCACAAGACGATCTTCTCGTACTCGGCCGATCATCCCGAAGTCTTTGCTTCGGAGGATCACGGTCCCACCCCTGTCGAATTCGTCCTTGTAGGCCTGGCCAGTTGCCTCACGGCGGGAATTGCCTCCGTGGCTCAAAACCGGGAGATTCAGTTGAACTCCGTCAAGGCGTCCATCGAAGGTGACATGGATGTCCTCGGCATCCTTGGTGGTGATCCGGAGGTGCGCAACGGCTTCACCGGGATCAAGGTCAATTACGAGATCGACGCCGACGCCACACCTCAGGAGATTGAGGCTCTTGTCGCGCAATCCCAGAAACGGTCGGCCGTTTTCGACGCGATCACCAATCCGACCAACGTTTCCGTCTCGGTGAACTGAACCCCTCCAGGCGCACCCGATTCGCACTTCAACTGTCGTTATAGGAGCCGGGCACGCCGGCCTCGCCGTCAGTCATGAGCTGACTGAGCGCTCCGTGGATCATGTGGTCCTGGAGCGCGGTGAGGTGGCCAATACGTGGCGGAACGAGCGCTGGGACAGCCTGCGCTTGCTGACGCCCAACTGGCAGACACGGTTGCCCGGATTCTCCTATGAGGGTGAGAACCCTGATGGGTTCATGACCATGCCGGAGGTCGTCGACTTCATCGATAGATATGCCCGGCTGATACATGCCCCCATCGAGACCCGTGCGACGGTGACGTCGGTGCGGCAAGGCTCGAACAGCTATGAGGTTGTGGCCAACGGAAAGATCATCAAGGCGGACGCGGTGGTGTTGGCAACAGGTGGATTCAATCTGCCAAGACTCCCGGCGGTAGCTGCTGATCTTCCGCCTTATCTAAAGTCTGTGACCGCCTTCGACTACAAGCGACCAAGCGACGTATCCAATGGCGGCGTACTGGTCGTCGGTGCGGCGGCGACGGGTATCCAGATTGCCGACGAGATGCTGCGCTCTGGTCGGGACGTCACAGTGGCGGTGGGCGAACACGTGCGCATGCCCAGGGTCTATCGGGGCAAGGACATACAGTGGTGGTTGGAGAAGATCGGGCGGCTCGATGAGCGATATGACGAGGTCGATGACATCGTTCGGGCCCGGCATGTCGCCTCGCCCCAACTCGTCGGTACGAGGGAGAGGGCGACCCTCGATCTCAACGCTCTGACCGCGCGGGGTGCGCGCCTGGTTGGGCGGCTGGGTGCGATCGTCGGTGACAGAGCTCAGCTGTCCGGGTCGTTGCGCAATGTCTGTGCTCTCGCCGACCTGAAGCTGATCCGCCTGCTGGACATGATCGATGAGTGGATCGAAGACGATGGACCGGCGGGGGCTTTGGGACCTCCAACCCGTCTCCCGCCCACTGTCGTGGACGACGACCCTTTGTTGAATCTCGATCTCGCATCGGGCGAGATTCAGACCGTGGTCTGGGCAACGGGCTATAGGCCCGACTACTCCTGGCTCGACGTCCCCGTCCTGGACCGGAAAGGTGAGATTCGACACGATGGGGGAATAGTGACCGATTCTCCCGGTCTCTACAGGATCGGGTTGAACTTCCTGCGACGGCGGAAGTCGAGCTTCATCCACGGTGCCGGCGACGACGCCCGCGACATCGCCAATCACCTCGCCCGATATCTCGCAACTGGAGCGCCGAACGACCTGGTGACTTCGAACAGCCCGGCCGGTTGACAGTGTGGTCGGTGAGCTAAGCCAATGGCGCTAGTTGCCCACTCAGAGCTACCAGCCTTCGAGGCTCTGAGACGGGAGGGCAGAGCAGTTATGACCCCGGATCAGCTGGCTAGTTCCGGGTTACCGCAGCTCTCTATCGGCCTATTGAATCTGATGCCGGACGCGGCGTTGACGGCTACTGACCGTCAGTTTGCTCGGTTGGTTTCTTCCTACGCCGACTCCGCAGATCTGTGGGTCTACCCCTTCACCGCAGCAGTCTCTCATAGGAGTGACGTAGCGCGCGAGCACATGAATAACCACTACCTCACCTTCGATGAGGTCCGCCAGCGAGGGCTGGATGCGCTGATAGTGACCGGCGCGAATCCGGCCTGTCAAGACCTTGCCGACGAGGTTTTCTGGAAGGAGATGGTCGAGGTGTTCGACTGGGCTGGTGAGAACGTCCGCTCTGTGTTGTGCAGCTGTCTAGCGACTCACGGGGTGCTGAAGGAGTACAACGCGACCGAGCGAACTCTCCTGCCGCGGAAGCGCTGGGGGGTCTACAGCCATGAGATTCTCGTAGAAGATCATCCGCTCGTGCACGGTCTCAAGGAGCCAGTCGATGCTCCACACTCTCACAATTACGACGTTTCCAAACAGGAATTCGAGGCGGCTGGGGCGAAGGTCCTTGCTGAAAGCGATGAGGCAGGGGTCCACATGGCAGTCAGTGACGACAACTTCTATGTCTTCTTCCAGGGACACCCCGAATATGAGGCTGTGAGCCTGCTCAAAGAGTACAAGCGTGAGGTCGGGCGCTACTTCCAGGCCGAGCGTGACGACTTTCCGCCTTATCCCGAGAACTACTTTGACTCCGAGTCCTTGGCCCTCTTGGCGAGGTACAGGGAGGAACTAATCTCGGCGAAGGATGCGGCTGAAGAACCTCCGCCGTTCCCAGAGACCTCGGTGGTCCCGCAGGTCAAGAACACCTGGACCCCGGCCGGCGAGACGATTTACCACAATTGGCTGGAGCAGGTGGCTTTCGGCAATCGTGGCTGAGATCTACCGGCTGCTGTGATCGCATCAAACGAGTGTCAAACCGCATGCAGAGGTTGAGCGGACCTACCTGAGAACTAGGACGTGTTTCGGGGGCCCGCTGCCAATTGTCTAACGCTGATCAAACGCGCTTTTGCACTATGTATCGCGACTTACCCATCTGCCGACTCCAATGAGGTAGACAATCAGAACGAACAGCCCAAGTCCGAAGACCGAGAAAGCAAAGACTCACCGGTCTTCGTGAGCTAACTCCTCGGCTGGGAGCCACAACACACGACGAGGCGGTTTTTAGGGCGGCCGCACGATCTTCGCGCCATTGCGACGACGACTGATACATGCGGACTTCTCAGCCAGCCGATCCTCCGCCTTTGCGACAGCAGTCGGATACGAGAGCCCCAACCGGATGGCTCCAACTTGTGCTCCAAAGCCATCGGGGTGGGGCTCCCGCGGCCGCCCAGTTGGACCATACAGACTCGACGATGCGGCAACAACTGACGATCTAGGTGTGGTCGGGATGGTCGGAGTTCGACAATCGCTGAGTAACCTCACTTGATGGCAGCAGTCGAGGCCTCGAAGAGACTGCCGCTCGCAGCGGACTCCGGGTGGGCTTTCCTCATGAGCCCCGCCGTCCAGAGAAAGTGGCTCGGGCCGGACGGGGCCATACCCCCGACCGCAGCATCGACAACGGTCATCGAGTGGGGTGTGGGAGTGTGGCGAACCGGGGTCGTGGACTCGATCGAGAACAATCGCGTCGTCCTCTCCCTTCAGCCGCCGTCCGCGTGGCAAGCCCGACATGGACGTACGACCAGAGTCACAGTCGATCTCACTGCGGATCCGAAGGACGGAGCGGCCGTTGTGACCATCACCGAGGATGGCTTCGAAGACCTTTCGGGCACCTCGGATCCGGAGGCAGCCAGCTCCGAGGCCCTGAGACGATGGTCGAAGGCTCTAGACGACCTCAGAGATGCGGCGTCGAAGGCGAGGAAGCGCACTCGGTCGATCCGACAGGCAGTCTTGGTCATCCATGGAATTGGGGAGCAGACACCCGGCAGGACGGTGCGCGACTTGGTCCAAGCGGCCGCGGAGCCGGAGGAGCGATCGGCGGTACGCTCCAAACCCGACCGTATCTCCAAGACGTTTGAGCTACGACGTTGGAATCTCCCAGGCAGCCGAGTCCGTCCAACTACAGATTTCTTTGAGGTGTATTGGGCGGACAAGATACGCGATACCACGATGTCACAGGTCCTGGGGTGGCTGCGCCGACTTTTATTGCGCCGGCCAACCAGTATCCCTAGTGCCTTGAAGCCGGTCTGGTGGACCGCTTGGCTGACGCTGGCGCTAGCTGCCGTCGTGGTCGCCTCGTTCCTGCCGGGATTGGACGTCGAGAGCACTGCACGCTGGCTGGGCTTGGCGGGGACGGCTCTTCTTGGAGTGGTCAGCGGATTCATGGTCCACAGCCTTGGTGACGCGGCCCGCTATCTCTGGCCTCACCCCGCGAACGTAGCGGTTCGAGATCGGATTCGGTCCAGTGGCGTCGACCTGCTCGACGCCCTGCACAATTCCGGTCGATACCACCGCATCATCATCCTCGGACACAGTCTTGGCAGTGTCATCGCCCATGACATTGTCGGTCAGTATTGGATCGCCACTCATCGGCGCCATGACAATCCCATCTCAGTACAGAACACGAACGCAGCAAGACTGGCTCGACTGCTCGAAAATGGCAGTCCCCGCCCTGAAGACGAAGAGCTGGGGTCTCAATGGTCGGTGTGGGGCGAGATGCGACGGAACACCCAGACTTGGCTGATCACGGATTTGATCACTGCGGGGAGTCCCCTGGCACACGCTGCGCTCCTACTGGCCGAGTCACCCGACGAGCTCGACGGGATGTTCTCGCGACGAGAGCTCGCTTCGTGCCCGCCTAGTCCCGCCAACGACCTCTGGTATGACAGCGGGTATATCGACCAACTGGGAAGACGTCGCACTTTCAGGTACCTGACTCACAACGCGCCTTTCGCAGCCACTCGCTGGACCAACCTCTATTTCCCGGTCAGGCTTGGCTTCTTTGGTGACCTGGTTGGGGGCCCGCTGTCGGATGTGTTCGGAGAGTGGATCGCCGATCGACCTGTGGCCTGGCATGCCGACCGGTGGCGAGGACACACCCTGCTGGCCCACACCCTTTACTGGAAGATCCCGAAAGGGGCCCGGGAGGGCTCATGGGACCACCTCGATGCCCTGCGGGCCGCCCTCGACCTCGACCGAAAGTCGGAACTGAAGGACGTAGCAACCGCGATGCCACTCGAATCGTGGATATAAGAAACAACTAGCTGGGTTATCGAACGGGCCGCAAGATCTCCGAGACCGTTTCCGACTCGGCGATACAAGAGCAACCCGTTCGATAACCCAGTCAATCCCAACACTATGGGTTGTGTCCACTCATGACAAGGGCTCGGCTGGTGAATGAGGCTACGCGATCCCAGCGCCCGTGAAGTGAGCCGATCTCAGCTGCGCGTTGGGTTCGTGTGGGCAGACCGGTCGTTGCTTCCACATTCCTGAGGATCGATCGAGAATGAGATCTGCGGGTAACTGTGGCTAAACCCTGGTGAGAATCTTCCAGAGGACAAAGAGGTAGACGATGGTGAAAGTGATACGCCATCCGGTGGAATCGACGATCAGGAAGAACAATACGAAAACGCCGACTATTGCCGCGAGTATCAAGACCCACACGACTAGCGGAACCCAACTGAAGAACGCGACCACCCCGCTTCGTTTTTTGGCAGCGCTATCCGTGCCGACGTCGGCCCCATTGAGCAAGAACTTGGCTATGGCATCCCACTCCCGTTCACGGCGGGCCGCAGAATGGCCACCACGAATCGGACCGAGCTCAAGCACACCCGGGTCCCCAGCCTGGGTGAAGCCATCGTGGCCGGCACTTCCGAGCTGTTGTATGCGGGGCCTCTGAAACAGTTTGGGGAAATATGCCACTACACGATCGGTCGAGGCTGTGTAGTTCAGAACGCGTAGGACCCGCCCCTGTTCGATGTAGCTGTTCCAGTCGAAGTCTGTTACTACCACGCTTCCGACAAAGACCACGTATGTGAACCGCACTACGGAGTAATCCTTGAGCGATGAGGCCAGCAGGTAGGTGCCATTGCTGTGACCCATGTAGGCGAACTTAGCTTTCGGGTACCGGGCAACTGCCTCCGCGTACTGGTCCATCAGCCATTCGACCTTTCGTCTCCTGGTCCATGGCCAGATAAAGGGAAGCATCGGGAAGTAGCCGTAGCTCGATGTTTCGGCCACCACGTTCCGACTTTGGTCCCGACCCCGCCGAATGACCTTTCGCGCGATTTTTTGGGTCCAATACCCGTTGTCACGAATGCCGTGCATGACAAACACCACGTCATCGACTTTGTTTCGAACGTGAAACGATTCGTCAACTGGTGGGACGGTTGAGGCATTGAGAACCTCCGGCGCCGCGGTCATCGCCTGAATCAGGCACTCGCGACGTTCCTTGGCAACACCCTCACCGGCCATCTGCATGATTGTGGGGTGGGAGGAATAGGGAACATCGATGTAGTAGAAATCGCTGCCAGCTACCGCATCGATGCTGTCGAGTGGCGAAACTATGTCGTCGACACTTCCGAGCAGCTGGACCGTCACCGCTCCACCAGCGAAGAATCCTTCGGGCGCCGCGGCCCGCTGACGCATTCGTATCCATTGAATTCTGAGCTGAGCGATGAACGGACTGCCCCTCTTCAAGGCGAACACCAGCGGCCGACGGTCTTTCGTTAAGACTGTCCTTACTCGCCCGATGACCGAGCCAACAAACCACAGGATCATGGTCATGTATCCCATGTGCTGGGAGATCGACCAGCCGCGGTTCAGGGCGGCGATGAGGATAACTCGTTCGACTTTCGATGCCCATGGTCTCTCGAAGGTGGGCGGATCCGCACCAAGAGACTCGAATGCCCGGATGAAGTCAGCCTCGAGCGGCGCATCGGGATGACTCCCGGCCGCACTGACATACACCTTGCGGACGAACACACCACCCATTGAGTGCCCGAGCAGATAGATTCGTTCGTATGGGGAGTCTCTCTCCTGACTCTCCTGCCACAGCTGATCGATCTTCTTGATGATTTGGGCGACAACCCGCGCTGGTCGCACACTGCTAGAAATGCTGAACGGCATTTGGGGAGCGAAGAAGTCGGCGTCACTGAGGTCTGCCACACCGCCGAGGGCGGTTCTGACATCTTCGAAAGACGCGGGTGATCCCCTGAAGCCGTGAATCATCACGACCAGATCAGATGACTTCCCGCGTAGCTGAAGAAGGTCTCCCTGGTTGTTCACGTCTCCCATATGCCGTTGGGACGAACCTACCGGAGAATGTCGACCGCGACTGGAGAAGAGGCGTAGGTTCGAAGACAGAGTCAGAAACGAAAGGGGAAATCCATGTTCGGTTCAGTCGCACTGGAGGTATTCATCGGCCTGGTCGGGGTGTTCCTGATATTCAGCCTTGTCGTATCCGGGATTCGTGAAGGGATCGCGAAGATGTTTCAGACAAGGGCGAAGAGTATGTGGACAACGCTGCAGCGGCTCCTAGACGATCAGGGGCCACCGGTTGACAACCCAGTTAATCGGGTTTCCGCCGCCGCGAGGTTAGGTGAAGCACGGCCCAGGTTGAGCGGTGGGGAGGAAGGGGAGGTGGAGCTGCTGAGCGTCCGACTGGCACGGCACCCGTTCATTCAGGACCGAGACGGCACGACGGTGGCGATGGGCAGAACCAAGCTGCATCGAATCGAAGCCAAAGACTTCGCCGCGAGTCTTCTCGATCTGTTGGCGGTGGGCAGCACAGGAACGACGATGGCCAAGATCAGGGCTGGAATCGAAAGCCTCGAAGAGTTGTCGCCCTCCTTACAGCAGCAACTACAGACGCTCATTGAGCAAGGCGCCGACGACGTCGCCAAGCTTGGGAAAGCCGTTGAGGACTGGTACGACAGCAGGATGAAGTCCCTGTCGGACTGGTATCGACGACGGACCCGTTGGGTCGGCCTGCTAATTGGGGTATTCATCGCATTTCTCTTCAACGTCAATGCGATCGGAGCGGGCGCCGAACTATGGCAAAACGCCACGCTCCGAGAGGCGGCAGTCGCCACGGCGTCCAGTCAGGTAGATAAAGGCCTGACTGATGCTTCCCTCTGCACCGACCCCGCGGAGTACTTGGCATGCGTAGAGGAAGAGACAGCGAAGCTGGTCGATGCCGGCTACCCCTTTGGCTGGAGCTGCACCGATCCAGAAGCGTGTGAGACGCTGACAGGCAGCATCGGCAACGCATGGGATCAGGCGTGGGACGGCTCGGGGGATGAGGTGGTGCTCCGCGTCATCGGATGGCTTATAGCTGCGGCCGCAATGACGATGGGAGCCTCCTTCTGGTACGACGTCCTCCGGAGAGCCACGGGTGTTCGGACGAAGCTGAAGCCGGCAACCTAGCGAATCTCCGTAAAGATCAAGAGCGCCCGGCTGACTTACGGCGCGATTGCCGCCGGAAGGCCCGTTGCGTGCTTGCTTCGCTAGCTTCCTCCAAGGAGCGTGACGATGGAACCAGTCTCACTGTTGATCTCGACCACAGGAGTCGCCGTCAAGATTCTCGAGCGAGTCGCACCTCCAGACCTCAATAAGGCCCAATGGGCGGCTATACGGGAGGCTTGTAGAGGCAATTTCATGACCAGCCTGTCGATTACTCAGGCCGAACCTGGAGCAAGGCAAGGAGGCTCCTGACCAGGAGGGGCCGTGGCGAAAAAGATGCTCGCCAGGTTGCAGCCGAGGATCTCGCAGATGCAGTTGTGAGTCCAGGGCACATGCTGGATGACCTCGGGGATTCTGGGAGTTGGGTTGATTTTTCGAACTACGGATTCGGCGGTGATGCTGATCCATGGCTCAAAGCCAGGAACCAGGTGCTGACTGACGCCGTAGATGCCCTCGACGATGCTGAGAGATCGCTGACTGAGGATCAGTTTCAACAGGTCTGCTGTCGCCGCTTTCTACGGTCGCAGTGAACACCGGTCTCTCTCACCTGCGTCTCAGCGATCGAGGAGCCAGCCGCGCTTACTGCTTTGTCTCTAGGACAGCGCGCAGGCCGTCGTCGATGTCGATGGCGATGAGCCCAGATGTTCCTCCAGCCAGCCACTTCACGTTCTCACTGAACGGTGCGACCCGGGTCGTGATCAGACCCAGCACCCCCTCAGCGACCTCGGGTGAGACCCCATCCCATCGTACTTCGGCGGCATCGAACGTCAGCACAGATCGGAGGTATTCCCTTACATTGCTAGTGGTGCGCAGCGCGGAATGGCCTCGGTCGGCGACGGCCTGGTTGATTGCTTCAACTGTCGCGATAAGTTGGTCGACGAGATCGACGATTGCCGCGAATTCTGCTGGGGTGATCGAATCGGGTGTTTGCGGATCGATATCGACGACCGTGCCATAGACGGAGATCAGGGCGAATAACTGGTCGTTGTTGAGATTCTGCGACAACGATTCTCCATTGTGTATCGTGCCGTCCCGGATCTTCTTCCGGAGTTCCAATAACTGAGAATGGTCAAGCTCGATAATGGGCTGGCCTCCTTAGGCGAACACTTCGAGCGTACCTGTTCCATCCCGCGCACACGGCACTGCGCTTGGCAGGCCTTGTGAGACTGGCACCTCGACTGCCGCCATGCCATCGGCTCTGCGGTGGCAGCTGGCTGAGATAGGTGCGACGCCACACTTCGCGAAAACTAATTCCTTCACTTCACCTACTGAGCGGGTAGAAATGGTGCATACGCAGAGGAGGGGGTTTCAGTGACGACACCAGGGCGGCCGAGAACCGAATCTCTTGAGATCGCCCCCGATCGATTCCTCGATGGCATCAGTCGGATTCCCGAGGTCCCGATCATCCTCGCCCCGCAGCCGCGGCCAGCCGATCTCGTCGTGGACGTCATTCGGCCTGCCGACCTGGTGGCGATGAGGGTTGAGGTCTTCGACCTCGAACTCACGGTGGGGCGCGAGCCAACACTGACCGCTGGCGAAGACGGTGGCCACCTCATAATTCACATCGGCTTCCAGCACATCGCTGAACGGGCGATCTACGAGGCCAAGGTTCCTGAGGACTCCGTTCCTGAAGGCTCCACCCCCGACGACGCCGATCCTGACCCGCCCGAAAGCTCCACCTTCAAACCGCCCGAGCAGGCCCGCCCCGCCAAAGGAAGCCGCATCGTCTTCACCGTCCCCGCGGCCTATCAGATCCCGTTCAGCACCGAAGGAATCCTCCAAGCCATCTCGCAGCTTCCGATGGCGGTCCACCCGCTCGCCGCACCACGGCCATTCATCACGCTCCCGCCAATCGACCCCGTTGGCCCCGTCCTCGGCATCCAGCCGGGCATCGTCGGAATTGCCACCGATAACGGCCTCATCCTTGCCCGCGAGACATCCCGCCGCCGCGGTCCCGACGCCACCACCGTCGCCGGGCTCAACCAGCTGATGCGGGATCGCCGGGTCGCCCGAGGCGTTGGGGCTCGACTCGGCATCGTCGCCACCCGCCGGCTCGCAATCGAGCGCGATACCTTCATCGACGGTCTCATCGGGGGTGAGCTCTTCATCCCCCGCCGTCCCCGTCCCAGTCTGAGCCGGGAGCCCCGCCAGTTCGAAACCGCAATCGAAGCCCCCTACCGGCTCATCATCAGCCCCAGTGTCCTCAACGGCTGGACCCACGCCACCCAACCCGTAGCCGCCGAGGACGTCGAGCACCGCATAGAACTGTGGCACTCCCGGCTCGGGGTGCGCCGTGTATCCCGCGACGACAGCGTCACCATCGACGAAACCGCCGGCCACCAGCGCATTATCCGTGCCATTTGGGCTCGGGATCGCGAAGCCATGGCCGACTTCAGCCAGAAGACGGGACCTGCCCACGTCGACGAACCGTTCCGCACCTCGCTCGACGGTGCCGACCGCCACATGCTGGTACGGCAATCCAGCGAAACCTGGATCAGCGACACCGGCGACCGGATAACCCCCGAGCCCGTCGAAGCTCGCAGCCTCTACGTATCCGCCATCGGCGCCTGGCTCAACCTCCACGGTGTCTGGGACCCTGACCCGTATTCGGCCAGCGAGATGTCGTCCATCGAGTCGTGGGACCACATCGCCCCCATGGGTCGCGATCAGTATGTGAAAGTCGTCTACCCCGGATACCTGTGGCCCTTCGGGCATCGCGCCAGCCTGGTCAAGCTCACCGAGCGGAAGATGAAAGACGCTGCCCCGTCCATTGCCGGGCTCTACCAGCGGATGTTCCTCGTCATCAAGGAACCGGTCAAGCGCTTCGACAAACGCGACCTTCCCTTCACCGAGGTCCGCATCGCCCCAGTGGTGACCCCTACTCTCGACCCACCGCCCGCCGGCGACGAATTCAACGAGGCCTTCGTGCCCAAAGTCGACGGTGTCCCTTTCACATTTATCCTCCACGCCCGCGACCACGAAGACCGCGCGGTCCGCATGGTCAGCCCACTCACCTGGGTCGCCGCCGCCCACACCGACGGCCCCTCCATCCGTGCACTGCACGCTCCCCACGCGACCATCTCCGCTGACGGGCAAAAGGTCGCCTTCGCAACCGTGAAGAAAGGCGGCGACACCATTGCCCCGGCCGCCGCCATCACCTTCGACGCCGATCCTCATGTCGGAGGCTCCACCCCGAAGATGACCACGGCTGACATCATCGTCGAGGCAGTCGAGCAACTTTCGTCGGCAGGGCCGGTGGAGATCCACTACTACGAGACCTACGTCGACGACGGCTTCGGCGGCGGTAACGCCGGAGAAGTGTGGGCCGAGCTGACGACCGCGGCCGAGCTCGGCTTCGGGCAAGGCAAGTCGTCCGGCAGCGACAAAGCCGGCGGCTTCATCCAGCCCGATCTCACGGTCGCCGGGCTGTCCCGGCTGAACGGCACCGTCAATGACCTCGCCAACGTCGCCGACAACGTCTTCGACCCGGCCCTTTTCCTCGACGGTGTGCTGCCCAAGCTGTTCGGCCTCGTCGATCTGGTCGACGTCTTGAAGTTGGTCGGGCTCGACCTCGACGACGCCCCGGCGGTGGTGTCGGAGACGCTCAACCGCATCGAAGCATTCCTCGATGACCTGGAACGCGCCAAGAAGGCGGTCGAGGAGGCGGTTGCAGAGGCCAACAAGCTGGTCACCCGCGCCACCGACAAAGCTGCCGAGCTCCAACAACGAGCCAACGATGCCCTGACGGCAGCGCAGAACCTGGAAACCCTTGTCAACAACGCAGTCGACGACGTCACCACCATCATCACAAACCTGGTCGACGCCACAGAAACTGCCGTCGAGCAGGCCCTCGCCAATCCACTGGCGACCCTGCGACTCGCCCTGGCCGAGGTGCCCAACGTGGCGCCGCAGTTGCCTCCACTGATCCGCCGGCGCCTCGAGAGCCTGGCTGAAATCCTGGAATCCATCCTCAAGACTCTCGACACAACCCTCGACCTCATCAACGACATCTTCCGTTACGTCAACGGCCTCGGTTCCAGCAGCGCTCAATTCACCTACCGCTACGAGTGGAAGCCCAAGATGCAGTCTTGGCCCAGCGCCGCCTCCCCGGTGCTCGAGTTGCAGGTCGACAGCCTGGTAATCGCCGTCGAAGGCCGCATCAACGGCAAGGGCGAAATGGGAGTGGAGGCCCTCGCCGAGCTCAAGGACTTCTCCCTCAACCTGCTCCCTGGCACCGAACTCGTCGAGTTCCGGTTTGATCACCTTTCTTTCCGGGCCGGCACTAGCGGCAAGCCAGAAGTCGACGTCGTCCTCAACGACATCAAATTCGTCGGCATGCTCGGCTTCATCGAAGTCCTCAAAGAGCTCATTCCCTTCGACGGCTTCTCCGATCCGCCCTACCTCGACGTAACCGCCTCCGGCCTAACCGCCGGGTTCACCCAAGACCTGCCCAACGTCGCCATCGGCGTCTTCAATCTCTCGAATCTCTCGCTCGCCGCCGACGTACAGGTGCCATTCCTCGGCGAGATGGTCACCGTCGGCTTCAACTTCTGCAAACGGGAACGCCCCTTCACCCTTGCCGTTGCGTTCATCGGTGGTGGCGGCTTCTTCGGAATCCGTCTCTCTCCGCAGGGACTGGTGGTGCTGGAACTCAGCCTCGAAGCAGGGGCGGTGCTCGCCATCGACCTCGGGGTGGCCTCCGGCTCGGTCTCGGCAATGCTCGGGATCTACATGCGTCTCGAAGGCGACGCCGGCTCCCTGGCCGGTTACTTCCGGCTGCGTGGCGAAGTCGACGTTCTCGGCCTCATCTCCGCCTCCATCGAGCTGTACCTGGAGCTGATGTATGACTTCAACACCGGGAAGATGGTGGGGCGGGCCTCGCTCACGATAAAAGTCGAGGTGCTGTTCTTCTCGACCTCAGTCACCGTCGAAGCCGAGCGGCAATTCGCCGGCTCCAACGGCGACCCCAACTTCGTCGACGTGATGGGCCTCGAAACCGATGGCACTTCACCCGCATGGTCCGACTACTGCCTCGCCTTTGCAGGAGCCTGACATGGAACGCTTCACCGTCCTTGCCCTCCCCTACAGCCGGGACAGCGCTGCCAAGTTCCACGTATCCCTGTTCGTATCCCCCCACTTGGAAGCTCCCGGAGGAGAGGCGCCGCTCAGCGACTCCGAAACCTTCGTCGAGTGGACCAACGGTCTGGCCGGCGCCAGGATCGAGCTCAGCAACCAATCCGGGGAAATCGCTGCCGAGGCGCTGCTGGACGACCTCAAGCCCGATGCCTGGGCTCAGGTCTTTCCGCCGGACACTCCGGCAAGGAGCCGCCAGCAGCCCGACTGGAACAGCCGTCACTGGCGCACTTTCCGCGCTGCCGAGGTCCATGACACCGCCAAGCTGCTGTCAGCGGTGGCGATGGCCTTCAACCCGGTTTCCCCGGGGGTGCCGGACCGCGAGCTCGACCCGCTGGTGCAATTGGTCAACCAACAGATCGATCTGCCCTCCGACCTCAGCCTCTACGACGAGAGAAGTCAAACCGCCCAACAGGACAGAACGGTGGGCGAGCCCGGGCCTACGGGAGGGGACGTCAGCTCACTGTCATCCATCGAAAAGAAAATCAGCGCGACCCGTGGCATCGAACGGGCCTTCCTCGAACTGCATCGGGCCCGCCGGTTCTACGAGCGACCCGAATCTCAAGTCGCCGGCCCGCCTAGCCCCATCGAGGGTGCGACCCGCGAACGGGTACCCCGGCTCGACCCTGACTTCCACGAACGGGTGTCGCTGCTCGGCGACCATCCAGCAGTGCTCCGCAAACTGGGCCTCGTCATCGACCTCCGGGTGGACGACCTCGACCAGCTCGCAAGAAGTGAATGGCTCAGCGCCAAGATCACTATCGGCCGGGAGATAAGCCTCACCGCCCGGACTGCCTGTGCCGTCGTTGGTGAGGACATGGTGACCGTGCCACGAACCGAGGAATGGGCAGAGGGCCGTCTCGTCGTCGGCGACGCCACGCTGTTCGGGGTACTCGATATGGACGCTGACGGGGCAGCTCTCAAGACCGACCGGTTCCTGTGGACCATCCCCCGGTTGCTGCGTACCGTCGAGAACAAGGGTGAGGCCACCACCGCTCCGCCGGCGCAGCGCACCGGCGGATTCACCGTGGTCCGGCACAGCCGGGCCGTCGAAACTCAGGGCCGGATGGCTACCCAGGAGTCGCTCGGGCAGAACGTGCTCAGCGGTGCGGTACCGCTGCTCAACACCGAAGATGTCACGCAGGGCTACCGGGTGGAGGTACTCGACGATGACGTGGGCAAGTGGGCCACTCTGCACGCCCGCCGCGTCGACGCCGAGGTGCTCGAACACGGCACGGTCCTCGACGACATCCCGGATGAAGGGTTCGTGCAGTCCACTACCGCCTCGGAGACCCCGGGCGTTGATAACTCACCGGTGCATGTGCATGAGGCGATGTTCAGCTGGGGCGGGTGGAGTCTGTCGGCGCCTCGTCCCGGGAAGCGGATCCGCCACGAAGCCGGCGAAGAAATCGTCGAAGACCCCGACACCGACCCCGACCCGATCACTCCCATCGTGCTCCACTCCCGGGTCGAGCGAGGCACTCTGCCTCGGCTCCGCTATGGCCGCTCCTACGCCTTCCGGGTGTGGGGAGTCGACCTGGCCGGCAATAGCCGCCCCCACCAGATGGACCCACCGCCGCTGCCGCAGCCGTTCATAAACCAGGTCGCGGCCGCAGTCGACGGATTGCGGGGACGAGAGGCACCGGTAGGGCTGGAAACCGATCTCCGAAGCTTGAGTACCACTTCGGTGATCAAGCGACGCAACGTGCCCGACACCCGAGTGGTGCGAGAAATTACCGCCCGTGCCCCACTCACCGGCGACGCAGTGGTTGACGCTTCGGTACTAAGCCGGCTCAGAGTCCGTCGAGCCGGTGTCAAGACCCGGATGGGCCGCGCCGAAACCCTGGCCACGGTGGACCGGGCTAGCCTGGTGGGACGAGCGTTTGAAGAGCTGATCCTCGACGGCGAAACCCCGCTGCTCATCGACCGCGTGAGGTTCGACCCTGAGATCATCGCCGGAGCCGTCGACATCGTCGACGAGCTCGACCCCAGGCTGGCGCTCACGGTCACCGAACTTCGGCCGTTCCTCCGCTGGGAGCCGGTGCAGCCCCCCACCGTTGTTAACCGGCACCTCAACTCGGCAGGGGAATCGCTGCTGCAGTTGGTCATCCGCTCCGGGGTGACACAGGACCCCGAGACCCTGGAGATCGAGGTGACCTCTCCGGAGCAGTATGCCGCCGAGCATGCCGGGCATGGCTACCTGGCGAAGTCGGAACGGCATCTGGTGCCGCCAAAGTCCAGCCAGTACGAATCCGAGCTGCACGGGGCCTTCGACCAGGCCATCGGATCTTTGGACCCCGCCGACCACAAGGTGCAGCTGGCCATCGCGGTGCGGGAGTCCGGCACCCTGTTCGACGTCGAAGTGCCCCGTCTCGACAACCCCAACGTGAGCGATCCCCAACCCGGCGTTGCCCTCGTCAACGGCCCTGATGTGCCGGCTTCGACCCTGAAGAGCCTGCCGCTGGCGCCGGGAGTCCCGCCCGCCCCCGGCCAGTACATCGTCCACGACGTCGACCAATTGCGGGTGCCCTACCTGCCCGATCCGTTGGCACGCGGCATCTCACTGGTGTTCCCCGACGCAGGGCGGGACCGACAGCTGGTGTTCCCGTTCGGCACCGAGGGGTTCACCGCCCGGTACGGAGGCACCTGGCCCGAGCGCAACGCCTTCCGGCTGGTGCTCCAAGACTCCGCAGAGCTGCGGGGTCATCTCAACGGTCGAGCGCTGCAGATCGGACTGCCCCCGGGCGACGTGCAACGGTTCCGGCTCTCCTCGTCACTCGATCGGAACGACCTTGACCTCTTCGGATTCTGGAGTTCGCTGCCCGAGGTGATACGCAACATCGATGTCGTCGCCGAGGCGGCGGCCGATGGCTGGCTGTGGATCTTCACCCCATTCGACAAGGTCACCCTGGTCCACGCCGTGCCCCGGCCTCTTGAGGCACCGGAACCGACCACGCTACGGGCGTTCCGTGCTGAGGGCTCCACCGACGCTTCTCTTGTCGGTGGCATCGACGTTCACGGGCCGAGCACCGAGCAGCTCACCGCCGAAGCCAGCTGGACCGAATATACCGACGACCTGAGCCTGCCCGGTCCCGAATCCGCCCCGGTAGGAGGCATCGGTTTCACGACCGTGATCCGACCTGAGGAAGACCTGGCCGTGCTTGCAGACGGGGCCGACGACGATGCCCGCCTCGAGATCCCGGGGTTCGGGCCAGTCTGGTTCCACCGGGCGGTCCATCAGTGGGGCGACACGAGACACCGCAACGTCACTTATCGGTTCCGAGCATCGACCCGCTACCGGGAATACTTCGAACCGGAGACCCTGGCCCCGGCGGCGGATGCATCGCCCCTCGACGACGGCCAGAGCGTTATCGGGCCCGAAGTCACCGTATCGGTTCCTAGCTCGGCCCGCCCGGCTGCCCCCATCGTGCACTCGGTGCTCCCGCTGCTGCGCTGGGAAGTCGGCACCGAACCAGAACAGCCCGTGGCGCTGCGCTCCAGGCGGCAGGCCGGAGTCCGGATCTACCTGGAACGGCCCTGGTACTCATCGGGCGAAGGCGAGCTGCTGGCGGTATTGGTTGCCCCCGGTGGTATCGACAAAGGCTCGGAGAACCATGTCAGCCAATGGGGCGCAGATCCCATCTGGCGCAGCGCCGAGGTGCCCAGACGCGGAATGTATCTCGAATTCGACAACCTGATGCGCACCTTCGGTCTCGACACGCGCCCCGGCGACGCCCGCCCGGTAGCGCCCCCTGTCACAATGAACTATGAGGCGGTAAGAGGGTCACCGCGGGTAACCGTGCTCGGCTACCAGCCGCAATACAACGCCGACCGGGGTCTCTGGTACGTCGACGTTGCGATCGATCCCGGTGACACGTTCTGGCCTTTCGTGCGGCTGGCAGTGGCGCGTTATCAGCAGGAGAGCATCAACGGATATCACCTGTCGGCGCCGGTCAAGTGCGACTTCGTCCAGTTGCTGCCGGAACGGACCGCCAGCGTGTCCCGTACCGACATCCGTCATGTCCGGGTAGTGGTATCCGGCTCAGTGGGAACGAGGGGTGGCGCCAAAAGCGAAAAGTTCCCACCGCCTGCTCTGATCGCAGACGAAGCGGTCCGCCGCAACCGGACGCTGGTGGCTCGGCTACAACGGACAGACCCCAACCTGCCAACCGATCTTGGCTGGGACACCGTCGACACCGTCGTGTTGGAGGTCCGCGGCGCTGGACGGACCACCGCCGAAGCCGCTTGGGTGGGCGAACTGGCCTCGCCGGTCAACATCCCGCTCCGGAAACCGGGTGAAAGCGCCAGGTGGCGCGTGGCGATCGAAGAGTGGGAACTGCTGCGCGGCGACCCGGCCGACCTTGGCGAGGGCGGCCCCCGAATCACCGAACGCCGTCTCATCTACGCCGATGAGGTCGCTCTGTAGCGCGCACGGGGTTCCAATCGAAGAACTGGACCCTGTGACTCCTGTATTCCACCACGGTGCAGACATCCCTATTCACCAACATCGAGGCAAGCAGCTATCTCTCACCCATACGGCGCTGCGAGGGGTTCGAGTCGGGCCTAACAACCGCATAATCTGCATGCCACCAATCACCCTGACCGGAGTGTTCGCGTGACCAGCTCAAACGGAAGAAATAGGTGGTGTTGAGGCGCGAAAGCTTGTGGCCACCCGGACCCCATACCGGACGACGCCGGGCGTCCCACAGAGTCACGCTTCGCGAGTCGGCGAAGAACTAGGACGTGTTTGGGTGGGGTTGCCGCGGCACCGTCTCGGTTTTTCGACCGGTCAAGACGGAAGCGGTCAAACTGTCGTCGAACGTCCGTAACGGTCGCCTGGGCCTTCGCCAGGACCAATGCACCAAGCGTCCTGGTCGTCGGGTTGTCTGGTGCCGTGCGATTTGTGGTGGGGCTACTCGTGGCCTACTGCAGTCGATCGGAATGAAGAGCGCGTGAGAGGCCACCCCGCCCTGCGATTCAGAGAGCACACGCCATCCTGTCCGCGTAGCGGTGGATCGACAACATCCGATCCGGAGTGCACCAGGCTGGCCCCCCGAACTGAGGGTGGGCGTCAGAGCTGGAACGGCCGGCCTCGGCCTAGGGTCCTTTCATGCTCGTCGGTCTCGTCGCCAACCCCACGTCGTCGAAGGACATCCGGCGGCTCACCATGCTGGCCCGTGTGATCGACGTCGAAGAAAAGGCCAACCTGGTGGCCCGGCTGCTGGTGGGACTGGGCTCCGAACCCGGAGTCGAAGTGCTGGCCATCGACGACCAGGCCGGACTGATGCGGCGGGCCGTCAGACTGGCCGGGCCAGGCGCTCCCCCTTTCGACTTCGTGCCAATCGAGATCGAAGGCAGCGAGGCCGACACTCGACGAGCCGCGGCGTATCTCGCCGAACAGGACGCCGCAGCCTTGATAACAGTGGGCGGCGACGGGACGGTGCGTGCCGCGGCCGAGGGATGGCCCCGGGCCCCCCTGGTCCCTGTGGCCGCAGGCACCAACAACGCCTTTGCCCTCACCGACGAGCCCAGCGTCGTGGGACTCGCCACCGCCTTTGCCGTCAGCTCGAGCTCCGACTGCTTCCTTCCCACCACGGCGATTGAGGTCGAGACCACGGAGGGTCGCGCGCTGGCGGTCATCGACGCAGTCGTTGTCCGCAGTCACTGGGTGGGAGCCGGCGCTATCTGGGAGCCCGCCGAACTGGTTGAAGGGCTGGTCACGACATCGCGGCGCACAGCGGTGGGCATCGCCTCGGTGAGCGCCGCCTTCGGGCCTTTGCAGCCGACCAGCGTCCGTCATCTTCATTTCGGTGGCAACAACACCGTCCGGGCCGTCTTCGGGCCGGGTCTGGTGATCGATGTCCCGGTGACAGGACATATTGATCTGCCGGTCGGTGCCGAAGTCGCACTCGCCGGGGAGGCCGGGATGGTGGCGCTCGACGGTGAGCGACGACTCCCGGCCAAGTCAGCCCTGGTGCGTGTCGTGGACGGGCCTCGGGTGCTCGACCTCGAGAAGGCACTCAGGGTCTTTTGACCCTGACAACACTGGAGGCAAAGGAGTACGTTTCGTGTAGTTAGAGGCGGTCACTAGTTCCGGGCATTGGTCCGGAGAAAGGAGGTCGTATCCGTGGACATTCCCAGGGAAGACCTGGTTGACATGTACGAGACGATGGTGAAGATCCGTCGGTTCGAGGAGCGTATAAAGGAAATCTATTTCACCGACAAGCTCCCCGCTTTCGACATCGCCGCAGGCCTCATTCCGGGAGAGATGCATCTGGCCGCCGGTCAGGAGCCGGTGGCAGTAGGCATGCGACCCCACTTGAAGGAGGGCGACGCGATAACAGCCACCCATCGTCCCCACCATGTTGCCATCGCCCAAGGAGTAGATCTGAAGATGATGGCGGCCGAGATCTTCGGCCGCGACACCGGACTCGGGCACGGGAAGGGTGGACACATGCACCTGTTTTCCGTGCAACCCAATTTCGGGTGCTCGGGGATCATCGGTGAGGGCATTCCGGTGGCCGTGGGAGCTGCCATGGCGTTTCGTCACAAGGGAAGTGACAACGTCGCTCTCTCGTTCTTCGGTGAAGGGGCGGCTAATCAGGGCTCGTTCCACGAGTCACTAAACCTGGCTGCACTGTGGAACCTGCCGGTGGTGTTCGTTTGCGAAGACAATGCATACGCCATCTCGGTGCCAAAGACGGCCTCGACGGCTATTGCGGACAACAGCGATCGGGCGGCGGCGTATGGCATTCCAGGAGTGCTTGTAGGCACCAACGACCCGGTTGCGGTGTACGAGGTGATGGGTGAGGCCATCGCAAGGGCCCGCCGGGGTGAAGGGCCAAGCCTGGTCGAGATCAAGACCGACCGGCTGTGGGGCCACTTCGAAGGAGATGCCGACGCTTATCGCAGCGACGAGTTCAAGGAGGACATGGCAGAGCGTGACCCCATGAACGCGTATGCGAAGCTGCTGACCGACGAGGGGATTCTCAACGAATCCGACATCGCCGCGATCCAGCAGGCCATGTACGACGAGGTCGAAGAGGCGATTCAGTTCGCACAGGACAGCCCATATCCAGAACCGGAGTCGGCCATGGAGCACGTCTTTGCAGAGAGGACGGTGACGCTATGACAGTCACATCCGGGCGAAAACTGACAACTCAGAAGGCCATCGCCGAGGCGATCGCCCTCGAGATGAGAGCCGACGATTCGGTGTTCGTCATGGGCGAGGACATCGGCACCTACGGAGGCATCTTTGGTGCCACCGAAGGGCTACTCGACGAGTTCGGGGCGGAGCGGATCATCGACACGCCCATCTCGGAGACAGGGTTCATCGGAGCGGCGATAGGAGCTGCCGTCAATGGCATGCGTCCCATCGTCGAGTTGATGTTCGTCGACTTCTTCGGCGTCTGCATGGACCAGATCTACAACAACATGGCCAAAATCCACTACTTCAGCGGAGGCAACATCTCGGTACCCGCGGTGCTCACCACCGCCGTCGGAGGTGGCTACTCGGATGCCGGCCAGCATTCCCAGACCCTGTGGGGGACATTCGCCCACATGCCTGGGATGAAGGTCGTGATTCCGTCCAATCCCTACGACGCCAAGGGTCTGATGATCGCGGCGATCCGCGATGACAACCCGGTGGTGTACATGTTCCACAAGGGCGTGCTGGGGCTGGGCTGGATGACACCGAACCCGAGAGCCACAGGAGAGGTCCCCGAAGAGCCATATGAAGTGCCCATCGGCAAGGCCAACGTGATCCGGGAAGGAGACGACCTGACGATCACGACAGTTGGCCTGTCCGTGCACAAGGTTCTTGACGCCGCCGACGCGCTCGAGGAGAAGGGCGTATCCGCCGAGGTGATCGACCTTCGGTCGTTGGTTCCACTCGACCGGGAGGCCATCGTCTCCAGTGTGGAGAAAACCCATCGTCTCCTGGTGGTCGACGAGGACTACCACAGCTTCGGCATGTCGGGAGAGGTGATAACCACCGCAATCGAGGGAGCCTTCGACTATCTGGACGCTCCCCCGGTGAGAGTGACGACGCCAGACATCCCGATTCCATACAGCCGACCACTAGAGCAGTGGGCGCTCCCCTCGGTCGACCGGATCGTGGAGGCAAGCTCGGCTCTGCTCGTCGCCGGCTGAGTGCGTATGGCCCTCGAGGTCATGATGCCTGTCATCACCGCCTCCGGAGAGGAGGCGGTGGTGACGGCATGGTTCGTCGACGAGGGCGGGTCCTGCACCGAGGGACAACTGATTGCCGAAGTGCAGGCAGAGAAGGTCTCCGAGGAAGTGGAGGCACCCGGCGCGGGACGCGTGGTGAACCGCGTCGCTGTGAGCGACCCGGTTCCACAGGGCAGCCCGATCTGTGTGATCACCGAATCGGTTGAGCAGCCGCTCGCCGATACCGCGGCCGCCACGCCGGTCGTCTCGTCTGAAGTCAACACCCGTGTCACCGCCTCCCCGGCCGCCAAACGAGTGGCGAAGGAGCTGGGCGTGGATCTCGCCGGACTCACCGGGACTGGACCGGAAGGTCGGATCACCGAATCCGACGTCAGGCGGACGGCCGAGCCGGCTCCTTCCGGGCTGCGTTCCGTGATCGCCCGCAATATGCGGCGCTCCCACGCCGAGACCGCCCCGGTGACGCTGCATACGACTATCGAACTCGGGAGCGAGAAGCCCTCCGCCGTCACCGCCACAATCGTGAAGTTGGTTGCCGAGGTACTGGCCGCTCATCGCCTCCTCAATGGTCACCGAGAAGGCGACCAATTCTTCCCTGCAGATGCGGCCGACGTGGCGGTGGCCGTCCAGACGGACGAAGGGCTGGTGGCCCCGGTCGTCCGGGACCCCGCATCGAAGTCGGTCGACGACATCGCCATCGCCATCCAGGAGCTAGCCGAGCGGGCTGAGGTGAAGACCCTCACCAATGAGGACTTCGAGGGAGGGACGTTCACGGTCACCAACCTGGGCTCCTACGGGATCGATGGGTTCACCCCGATCATCAACCTCCCTCAGGTGGCGATTCTTGGAGTGGGCGCGATCCGGCATGTTCCCGCTCTCGACGAAAGTGGCCGAGTGACGACCAACTATCAGGTGGTGCTGTCACTCACGTTCGACCATGCATTCGTCGACGGCGCTCCAGCGGCGTCATTCCTGCAGGACTTAGGTGCCAGACTGGCCGGATGATCTGGCGGGAGCGTCGCCAGCTTCTCACTCCTTAGTCCAATCACTATTGAGCTCGAGAAGTTCTCGTTCACCCATCCGCGCTCGTTCGGCGGTTTGTGTCGATAGCTCCTCGGTCGGGAGACCGGCCTCGATTGCCTCCCGGCATCTTTTGAAGTTGGTGCGCGGCATACTGACCAGCTTCCAGGTTCACCGGGAGGCGGTCCGCCTCGCCCTCGAGGCAGGCAATCAGGCCATATGCAAGCGTCACCGTCTGCACGAAGAAGTAGGACGTGTTGGGAGTCTCGACAGGCCAGCGAAATCGATAACGCCGGGGGTTCGCGCCATGATGTGGGTCCATGGCTGATTCAATGATGAGGGCTGCGGTCCTCAATGAGTACATCGGCGCGATGGGACTTCGAGTCGAAGACGTGACCAGACCGCAACCCGGACCTGGAGAGGTGTTCGTGCGTGTGGCTGCGTCGCCGATCAACCCGTCCGACCTTGCCTTTCTTGAAGGCAATTACTCGCCAAGACCACCGCTGCCGACCAGAGCAGGGCTAGAAGGTTCGGGGACAGTGATTGGGGTTGGACCCGGTGCGATGGGTCGTTACCTTTCAGACAAGAGGGTGGCGTTCGTCGCCGGGGGTAAAGGCGGCGGAGCTTGGGCCGAACACGTAGTTGTGCCCAATCGTCTCGCGCTACCTCTAAACGACGATGTCTCGCTTGAAGCCGGAGCAATGTCGGTGGTGAACCCGCTTACCGCTCTGGCCTTCCTCGAGATCGCCGAAGCCGGCAAGCACAAATCTGTGGTCAATACTGCCGCCGCCGGCGCGCTGGGACGGATGGTTGATCGCGTTCTGACGTCAGCGGGCATCAGAGTCATCAACGTGGTCAGGAGACCGGACCAAGTCGAGGCGTTATCGGAAGCCGTTGTCGTGCTGGACAGCTCATCCTCCGATTTTGACAAGGATCTAAAGGCTGTGTGCCAGGCACACAAGGCGAATCTGGCTTTCGACGCCGTGGGCGGCGTCTTGACGAGACGACTTCTTGCCGCGATGCCCGGTGCAGCAACGGTGATGGTGTACGGCGGACTTGGCCAACAGCCCGCCCAGGCGAACATAGGCGACCTCGTATTCAGCGGAAAAACGGTCACCGGTTTCTGGTTGACCCGGTGGCTCCCACGGAAAAGCACGGTGCAGAGTCTCCGCCTGTGGAGGAGGGTGCAGCGCCTAATCGGCAACGAGCTCGCTTCTGAAGTAAGGGCAACCTTCTCGCTCGAATCGGTTGTTGATGCAGTGAGTAGTTACGAAGCAGCAATGTCAGCCGGCAAAGTCTTAATCACCCCTGACCAAACGGCTTAGAGGCAAGAGACCTACCCTTCCCACCACCGGTGCGGCCAACCCGGAATCGTCCAAATCAACCCGCCTCCAACCGGGATCTGTGGGCGGAGGTGACCCTCAAGATGTTCCTCAACGAATGGCGCGGGGCGGCGTCGCCCTCGCTGAGGTTCGCTCATCGAACCGTGAGCGCGATCGCGTCGAGCGGACATGTACGACGCGATGGTCGGGGGAAGAGACACCTGACGAACCTGGTTTACGAGGTTGGCGTTAGGACCCGTCATGGACGAAAGCCGGCAGCGGCTGCAAGCGAAGACTATGTGGCGTATAGGCAGCCTCGCCGTGATCGTGGTCGTGGCGGTGGCTCTGTTCACCTTCAGTGACCGGCCGCCCTCCGACCCTGTGCCTTCAGCGGCCCAGGTGGAAGTGCCCGATCCTCGTGATGTGTACGACCCGGTGCGTGCCGACGAGCCGCTCCCGAAGGGATACCGACAGCTGCTAGGCCGGGACATGATTCATCCCGTCTACGACCCTGTCTTTGCCGACGCCGATGAGGTCGACTGGCCTGACAACACGGATGTGATCGGGGTGGCCGGTGTCGAAGAAGCAAAGGCATACCCCGTTTCCCACCTCAATTATCGGGAGATGGTCATCGATGACATCGAGGGGATACCGATCCTCGTTAGCTGGTGACCGCTCTGCGGTACGGCGATGGTCCATCGTCGAGAACTGGACGGAAAAGTCCTGGTGCTGGGCAACCAGGGTGCGTTGTGGGGTAACGCGATGACCTGGTGGGATCATGACACAGGTTCGATATGGAGCCAGCCACTCGGTGAGGCGATCGCCGGACCTCGCAAGGGGCAGCGTCTCGAACCGTACCCAGTGACGTTGACGAAATGGGACGCCTGGCTCGACAGCCACCCAGAGACACTGGCCCTGGATGTTCCTGGCAGGTCCACCCACTTCGATCTCGAGCAGATGGCAATTGTGGTCGACCTCGGCACCGATTCGGTGGCCTATTTGGTTCGGCCACTGCGCGAAGTCGGGGCGATCAATGACACGGTGGCCGGCGTGGATATTGCGGTGGTGATAGATCCCGCCAACGACCAACGCTGGGCGGTCTTCAGCAGACAACTCGACTCGTCGGTGGCGGAATTGGAACTGACCGACGAGGGGCTGGTCGACACGAACTCGGGGACCGTGTTCGACCCGTTCCTGGGATTGGGGCTATCGGGTCCGCTTGGCGAGCAGAATCTCGGCCGCCTTCCTGGCTTCACTTCATTCCGCAGTGACTATTTCACCTTCTTCCCGGAAGGTCGGACCTGGCCCGACTAGCCGACCCGGGGCATACCTCCGCGTTGTGAGTTCTGGGCCTAGCGAGGTAGGAACTCAATAGACGAAGAACCAGGACGTGTTGAGGAGCATTCGATTTGAGGAGCATTCGATTTGAGGAGCATTCGATCGTCTCGTCGACCTCTTTCGTCGCTGATCATGTCAAACCGCAACCCTCTTGACTTTCACGATGCGTGAAGATATATTCACATTTTGTGAAGATAGGTTCCCGGCTTCCCATCTTTCGCTCACCCGAGCAAGAGCGAGTTCTCGCCGAACTGTTCCTCTTCGCCCGGGAACCGCTCACACTCAGTGAGCTCGCTGGGCGGGCGCAGACCTCCATGGGTGGAGTCCACAAAGAAGTCGAACGTCTCGAGGCTGCCGGGCTGGTCACATCCACAACTTCGGGTCGATCCCGACTGGTCGAAGCTAACCAAGCTTCTCCGGTCTACGGGGACCTTCGAGGTCTGCTGACCAAGACGTTGGGACCAGCGCCCCTCCTACGTGAAGCGCTCTCCGGTATCGATGGTGTCTCGGAAGCGTTCATCTACGGATCGTGGGCAGACCCCAACGAGCTCGCACCGAGAGACATCGACTTGATGATCATTGGCGACCCCGAGCTCGATGAGGTCTACGACGCTGCCTCATCGGTCGAAGCCCAAGTTGGCCGGCCCGTCAACGTGGCCATCTTTTCATCGTCCGAATGGGATAGCGCAGATGGGGCGTTTGAGAGAAACGTCAAGAGCAAACCCAAGGTGTCGCTAGATGAGTGAATTGGACGACCTCCGAGCCAAGGGTCTCATCGAGGCTGTCACGCCCGATCGGCCCGTGGCCGAAGAGTGGATCGAGGACGCGAAACGCCATCTGAAGGCGGCAAAGGCCATCGCCACTATCGACCCATCCGGTGCCTACGTCCTCGCCTACGACGCTGCCCGAAAGTCCGTCGCAGCAGCCCTCCTAACGACCGGTCATCGCGTACGTGGCCGCCCCGGGTCGCATCAAGCGCTTGCTTCCTTCGCCAAGGTCCTCGCCCAGCAAACCGGCGAGTCCGCTCTCGAACGCCTCGATCGTCTACGTCGCAATCGAAACCGCTCAGAATATGGCTCCAGGACATTCAGCGAGGCCGAGGTCGAAGAGGCGATCAAGACAGCCGGAGCCATCCTCGCCTCCTGCAAAACCGCCGTCTGAAGCGCCCCTCAGAGTGGTGTCAACCGAAGAATTAGGTCGTGTTGGGGCAGGGATTCTCATTGTTATTGGGGATTCGGGCGAATATCGAGACCGAGTCAAACAGTCGTCAAACCCTAGAAAAGCACCAGAGGTACCTTAAGAACCTGGTTTCGAGTTGGAGGATAAGGCCGTTCCCAACTCGGTCTGAACCGCGAGATTCTGTCGATCCTCAGGTACCGGCCGAATAGGCGTAGTCGGTCAAGGATACTACGAAGTCAGCGAGGTAGTCAGGGTCGGTCACAGCGATGACGAAGTCGGCCTCCAACTCGTTCTCGACCAAGTACCACCTTCCGCAATCTCTCGTGATCTACCGGCCTAATGAAGGTGCCCGATTAGCCAGCCGCGAACGTCGTAAGAATCGCTCCCAGCAGCGGACTGCCAAACGATCACCAGGCTTTGGAAACTCTCCCTGGTGCTGACACCCAGTCCCAAGTTGGCTCCCATGTCCGCGCGGGACTTCTCACGACCGGCTCTGAATCTGCGGCCCTTGTGTAGGAGTCTGGTTTCACGCTACGTGTGGGGGTCGCGGCGTTAGGAATTGATTGGTGAATTCGCTTTCCCTATGTAACTGGCGGTCAAGGGGTCACGAGTTCGAATCCCTCAGCCACGCTCATGAAAATCCCTTGCAGCGTCAATGGGCCGGCTTGAGTTCGCCGACGCTCACTCAGGGTGCCTCCACCTCCTCCACGATCAGCCAGTGGTCACCGCTGGCCTGGCGTAACACGAACATCGAAGCGAACGGGGCGGATTCTCTGCGAATCTCGACCCCGTCGGCGTCGTAGATCACCTCCTCCACCACACCGGTCGCCAAGAACCCGAGATCCGCGCCCTGGCCTCCTGAGGTCTCGACAACTAGCAGGTTTAGCGAGTCGAACTTGTAGTGGGGAACGACCCATTCCCCCGTCGCCACCGATCGCTTCATCCGGTGCTCCATCTCGGCTAGTCGAGGTCCAAAGTCGGCGGAGAGGAGGAGCCTCGACTCGCCGAGGAGCATGGCCTCGGCTTCGATCGCAAGGTTCTCCGCCAGGGTCAGGGCGAGCCCCTCTGCTCCTCCGGCGGCGATTTCGCTGTTCAGGGTGGCGACCTCAGCGCCCACCGTGACTCCGGGAAGGGTCGCAGGGTCGATCTCCACGGCGACCTCGATAGGTTCGGCCGCAGGGAATGCTTGCGCGGGCTGACGGGCCGGGGCTCCGGCAACCACGATGAGGACCGCAAACACCGTCCCGATTGCACCGCCGATGACGCCCCTGAGGAACGTTCTTGACGGACCGACGTCAACGGCTCCGGTCGTGGTGAGTCTGCTGACGAACTCGGCGAATCGGGAGCGTTCCAGGTTCCCCTCCGGGAAGTAGCGGTCGAAGAGCCTGCGCAGCGGGCTCAACAGCGCCAGCCCGGTCAGCAAGGCGACCTTTGCTCCGAATTCGGTGGTCTGGGGCGCGATGAGGAGGGTGCACAACAAGGCGATGGACGCCGCAAAGACGACCCGCGCCACCCGCCCGGCGGGGATGGTCTTGGGATCGGTGATCATGAAGAAGAGGAAGAACAGCATCTCCGGTGAGGTAATAACCACCCACCAGAATGTGGATCCGCACACCGGCTGCAGCGCCCACCGAGCCGAGATGCAATGGCCCGATGCCGCGAGAAGGCCAAGCCCGGCCGCCAGAACCAGCCAGAAGGCCAGTGGCATGAGCAGGAGCCTCAGCCGGGACAGGATGTAGATGCCACCGGCGAGGATGATGGCGTAGGCGACCACCATCCAGCCTTCCAGCGGCGCCCACCAGAAATCCAGCGGTTCCACTTGACTGCTGCCCAGCAACAAGAAGACCACGACGAGGGCGATATTTGACGGGTTGAATACGTGAGCGCCCTGGTAGCGGACCACGTACTTTGTGAACAACGCAAACGCAGCAACGAGGGCGAACAGGTACCAGCCGCGCCAGGTCCAGTAGTCGCCGCTGTCGGTGCCAACCACGCGCAGGATCAACGCAATGCCTGTGGCGGTATTCAACGCGCTCGCCGGCCAAATCAGCTTTCCGGTCTGATGCAAGGACCATCCGATCTCGATCAGGGCAGCGGTCACGAGAGCGGCGAGGATCTGCGGCACCGACACTCTGAACCCGAGTGCGCTCACACCGATGACAAGGATCGAGATGACAACTGCCGCCAGGAGAAGGCGGAGGTCTCGCCAGTCGGGAAGGATGACTGGGTACTTCCTATCACCAAGGCGCAGGGTTGGGGGCTGTGCAGCCGTCATGCAGCCGAACCGTACCGGGAATCTGGGGTGGGTCGGACTCCTGCCGTTCGGGGACGACCCGCAGGAAAGCGATGAGCTTCGTACTCTGATGGCTCAAGGCTCTGGCACATGGATCAGCCCACCGACAGGTAGTGCCAGTGCGATCGGCCGCCGCGGTATGGAACACTGTGCCGATGGACGACGCAACGGTGACAGGCAACAGTCGAGGCACCGAGAACACCGCGGTCAACGCGGTGTGGCTCGGCGTCGGCGCCGTTAGCGGAGTCGTGGTCACCGTCGCCGTGATTCTGCTGGCGATGACGGTCTTGAGGTCTCCTCCTTCGGTGGCAGGGGATCCGCCGCAGTTCGTCGAAGAGGCGCAAGCCGCCGGAATCATCCACAGCTACGACGGCGAATTCCCCTTCATCGTCGGCGGTGGCGTTGCCGTATTCGATTGCGACGACGACAGAAGACCGGAGCTCTATGTCGCTGGTGGCGCCAACACCGCCGCGCTCTATCGCAACGACAGCCCAAGTGGAGGCGCGCTGCGCTTCGACGCAGTCCCCCATCCGAGCACCGACTTGACCCGCGTCACCGGCGCCTACCCGGTGGACATCGACTCCGATGGTCGGCTTGATCTGATGGTCCTTCGGGTGGGCGAAAACGTTGTCCTGCGCGGCATGGGAGACTGCCGGTTCGAACGCGCCAACGAGGCGTGGGGAATCGACGGCGGCGACACCTGGACGACAGCCTTCAGCGCCACCTGGGAGGGTGGTGCGACACTGCCGACGCTGGCCTTCGGCAACTACGTCGAGCTCGACGAGACGGACCAGCAGACTGGCGCCTGCTCTGACCACGCGTTGCTCAGGCCGGCCGGAACCGCCGGTTACGCCGCGCCGGCCCGGCTGACACCGGGCTGGTGCACCCTCTCGATTCTGTTCAGCGACTGGGATCGGTCCGGTGGTGCCGACTTGAGGATGACCAACGACCGCCACTATTACCGGGACGGCGAGGAACAGCTGTGGCGCATGACCGGAGCCGAGACACCCCGCCTGTACACCCACGAAGAGGGCTGGCAGCAAATGCGTATCTGGGGCATGGGCATCGCCAGCCAAGATCTCACCGGGGACGGTCTGCCCGAGGTCTTCCTCACCAGCCAGGGTGACAACAAGCTGCAGACGCTCGCCGAAGGCCCGGAAACACCTAACTACAGCGACATCGCCCTCAAGGCAGGCGCCACCGCCACCAGGCCATTCACCGGAGATGTGACGTTGCCATCCACCGCCTGGCACGCCGAGTTTCAGGATGTGAACAACGACGGCTTCATCGACTTGTTCATTGCCAAGGGAAACGTCGAGGCCATGCCCGAATACGCCGCAGAAGATCCGAACAACCTGCTGCTGGGTGGCCCCGACGGCATCTTTACCGAAAGTGCATCCGCCGCCGGCATCGTCAACTTCGCCCGTACCCGGGGCGCCGCGCTGGCCGACTTCAACCTGGACGGGTTGCTCGACCTGGTCGAGGTGAATCGCTGGGAGAACGTCACGCTGTGGCGCAGCATTGGATGGGATGATGTCGGCAACTCGGGCCCGATGGGCAACTGGATTGCGGTCAAGCTCGAGCAGCCAGACCCGAATCTCGACGGCATCGGATCCTGGATCGAGGTCAGGGTGGGCGACCATGACACCGAACACGAGGTGACCATTGGCGGCGGTCACGCCGGCGGCCAGTTGGGATGGATCCACTTCGGTATGGGAACTGCCGATACCGTCAAGCTGCGAGTGCAGTGGCCGGATGGTGAGACCGGACCGTGGCTGACCATCGACGCCAACCAATTCGCCATCATCGAGCGTGGGGCTTCTGAAGCACAACTTTGGCACCCACCAGGGGATTAGCCGTGCGGGCATGACCAAGATCACCAAGTCGCGTATCCCCCAAGTCGAGCTGCCCGACTTCGCCATGCCAGACGAGACGAAGAAGATCCCGCCTCGACCTGACAAGGCTGATTCGCGAGCCATAGACCATTCAGCCGACGATCTCGTTGACATCAATCCCCAGAGCTCCCCCGCCCGCCCGAAGACCTAGGACGTGTTGGGGTGATGAGGCCCCGGGCTACAGGGAAATCCAGGCGAAGGTCGTGACCGCATCAAACGGGTGCCAAACCCAGCCAGAACACCGATGAGCCTCAATAATCCTCGCGCCGCTATGGAGGAGATATCGACAGAGGCAGTTGCCGCTATTAGGGCTGACCTGTTGAGCCTCGGGACGCTTTCGTTGGCGTCGCCGATAATCGAGTCTTCGCCGGCGGCCGACCGACGGTTCAGGCTCTGAGCTGGAGACGCTCCCGGCGTTCTGCGGTTGCCACGATGCGCCGTGCCATCCTTCTGAAGATAGGTGCGTGGAAGGGCAAGAGGACCCACCAGTAGAGACGCCCGAGCAGGCCCCGCGGCACGAAACGAGCCGACTGGGTGAGACGGGAACCGTCCTCGGTCGACTCGATTCTCCACCCCAGCCATGCGGTGCCCGGCACTTTCATTTCCGCCTGAAGCGTCAGCCGGTGCCGCTCCGGGTCCACTTCGGCGACCCGGAAGAAGTCGAGGGCCTCTCCCGGTCGCAACTCCTCGGGATGTCGGCGACCGCGGCGCAGGCCGACACCACCGATAAGGCTGTCGAACCAGCCGCGCACCTGCCACGCCCAATCCATCGAGTAGTAGCCGACGTCGCCTCCGATTCGGGTGACCGCCCAGAACAGATCATCGGCCGGCGCCGACGAGTGGGCGACTCTTTCATTGACCTCCATCGCCGCGCCCGACCAGCTGGGGTCGCCCGGCAGTGGCAACGCCGGCTGGGTCACTGCATCCGACCATCGGGTTTCGACGTTCACCTCCGAGATCCGTTGGAGGGCGAGCTTCACGCTCTTGCGATAGGTGAACAACACCGACGGATCGAAGCCAGGAGGAGACTCCTCGCGCACCACAACATCGTTGAACAGGCTCTCGATAAGAGGTCGCACCATCGTTGCCGCTAGTGGAGTGACTAGGGCGATCGTCCGCGGCGCCATCCGGGTACTGAACAGCGGAAGCGGGATCACCATGCGCCGTGTCAGGCCAGCGACCTCGGCGTAGGCCTGAGTCATCTCCTCGTAGGTGAGCACGTCCGGGCCGCCGATGTCGTAGACGTGGTCATCCTCCCCGGACTCGTCTTGTGCTGCGATCAGAATCTCGAGCACGTTGCGCACCGCGATGGGTTGGCACTGAGTACGCACCCACGGGGGACGGAACATCACGGGGAACAACTCAGTGAGGTGGCGAATCATCTCGAATGACACGGATCCCGATCCGATGATCACCGCCGCGCGGAACTCGGTGACGGGAGTAGAGCCCGCGGCAAGGATTCTGCCCACTTCATGCCTGCTCTGCAGATGCCGGGAGAGGTCGTCGTCGTCGTTCCCCAGAGCGCCGAGGTAGACCACGCGCCGCAACCCGGAGCGATCGGCCGCGGCCCTGAAGTTGACTGCCGCACGCCGGTCCCGGCCGACGTAGTCCTCAGGGGCGTCTGCCATGGAATGAATCAGGTAGTAGGCGGTGTCGCAGCCGTCGAGGGCCCTGTCGAGCGTGGTCTCATCCTCGGCGTCGGCAGCAACGACCTCCGCCTCTTCGCGCCACGGAGCCAGGTTGAGCCGAGCCGGGTCGCGCGTCATGCAACGCACGTCAACGCCGCGGTCGATGAGCCGGGGTACCAGCCGGCCTCCGATGTAGCCGGTGGCGCCAGTGACAAGAACCTTCATGATGACTCGAATCTGCGGGCAAACCCATCGCCCCGAGAATGACCCTACCCCCTTCGCCAAGCTCCGCCCGACCCGCCCATAACCGCCAGAATGTATGTCAGGCCGACCCACAGATGACTGTGGCTTCGATCCCGGAAGAATTAGGTGGTGTTGGGGCGAGTAGGCCTGTCGTTGTTGGAGATTTGGGAGGTCGATCGGCCCACGTCAAACGAGGTTCAAACCGCGTGACTCCTTGACCGCCAGTCGAGAACCTTGAACCACATTGACCCTGGCAGTAGCTCTATGCACCCTTAGCTGCACTAACGCGAGAGGTCGTCATGCCCTCAACAACGGTGCGCGGGTACAACATGATCGGCGTCTGATCCGCTAGGCAGCCCCCGGAATTCGATAGCCGAGGCTGCGTCCCGGCGGGATCAGATCACCTAACCGGCATCCGCGGTGAGGCCTACGGTCTCGATCCCGGCGATTGCTGCGTCTTCGTCGTTGTCCGATGTGTCGCCGGTGACGCCCACACTTCCGACGATCTTCCCGTTCTTGTCGCGTATCAGCACTCCGCCGGGGACGGGGATGAGCGCTCCACCTATCGCTGAGCCTGCAGCGGCAATGAACGCGGGTTGGACTTCGGCGCGGCGACCGAGTGCTCGCGATCCCATCCCGAACGCGAGCGCGCCGTGTGCTTTGCCGAACGCGATCTGATAGCGCATGTTCGAGGCGCCGTCCTCGCGCTCGAAGGCTACGGCATGGCCTCCAGAGTCGAGCACGATCACGGCCATGGGTTCGTATCCTTTGTTTTGACGATGTACGAGGGCCGTGGCGATGATTGCACGGGCCTGCTCAAGGTTGACGTTCATCTGTTTCTGCCGACTGTCATGACTGCTTGAGCTTGCGGCGCCAGCTGTGGAGGATCGGCTCAGTGTAACCGGACGGCTGCCGGGTGCCTTCCATCACGAGTTCGGTGGCTGCTCGAAACGCGGCCCCTAAGAACGCAGGGCCCATCGGTGTGTAATTCGGGTCGGAGGCGTTCTGCCGATCGACGACCGAGGCCATGCGTTTCATTGTCGCCAATACCTCTTCGGTGGTCACCACGTCGTGATGTAGCCAGTTTGCAATGTGCTGGGAAGAGATGCGGCAGGTGGCCCGATCTTCCATGAGCGCGATATTGTTGACGTCGGGGACTTTCGAGCAGCCGATCCCCTGGTCGATCCAACGAACCACGTAACCCAGGATCCCCTGTGCGTTGTTCTCGAGTTCCTCCCGCTTCTCGTCGGGAGACCAGTCAGGGGAAGCCGCCAGCGGGATCTCGAGCAGATCGTCGAGAGATGCTCTCACCGGTCCGGCGAGAGCCGCCTGCTGTTGGCGCACGTCGACGCGGTGGTAGTGAGTGGCGTGCAACGTCGCTGCTGTAGGTGACGGCACCCAGGCGCAGCTGGCACCGGCGAGGGGGTGGGCGATCTTTTCTTCCAGCATCGCCGCCATGAGGTCCGGCGCCGCCCACATCCCTTTGCCGATCTGGGCCCGGCCCGGGAGCCCGCAGACGATCCCGATGTCGACGTTACAGTCCTCGTAGGAGGTCATCCACCGTGCTGATTTCATGTCGGCCTTGCGGATCACAGGGCCCGCCTCCATCGAAGTGTGGATCTCGTCACCGGTACGGTCGAGGAATCCGGTGTTGATGAATGCGATACGGGACCGGGCGGCCCGGATGCACTCCTTGAGGTTCAAGGTGGTGCGTCTTTCCTCGTCCATCAGCCCCAGCTTGATCGTGAACGGTGCCAGGCCGAGGACGTCCTCCACGTGTCCGAAGACGTCATTGACAAACGACACCTCTATGGGGCCGTGCAGTTTCGGTTTCACGACATACATCGAGTCGTGTCGGGAATTGGGGGCCCGTGTTTCGTCAGCACCATCATGCTTCGCACACAACGCGTTGACCATGTCGTCGAGCAGGCCCTCGAACACCTCGTTCCCGTCACGATCGAGCACTGCCGGGGTCGTCATCAACAGACCGACGTTGCGAACAAGCATGAGTGCCTGGCCGGAGAGCGAGAACGTGTCCCCATCCGGAGCTGTGTATGTGCGGGCCGGGTTGAGTTTGCGAGTGAACTTCGACCCAGCCTTGGTCATCTCGTGTGTCAGGTCGCCCTTCACCACGCCGAGCCAATTGCGATACACCGCAGCTTTGTCTTTGCCGTCGACCGCGGCCACGGAATCCTCACAGTCCATGATCACTGTCACTGCAGCCTCGAGGACAACGTCGGTGACACCGGCTTGATCAACTTCACCGATCGGATTCGTGCGGTCGATCAAGATGTCGATGGCGAGGCCGTAGTGGCGAAGAAGCACTCTCGACGGCGCGTCCGGATCGCCGGTGAGACCGGCGAACGTTGACGGCTCCGCCAGGCCGGTGGTGCGGCCGTCGGCCACCGTGACGGCGAGGGCGCCGTCGACAACCCGATAAGCGGCAACGTCGGCGTGCGAGGCACCGGCGAGGGGAGTGACATCATCGAGGAACCCGCGGCCCCAGGCAATCACCCGCGCCCCACGTTCGGAGTCGTAGCCGCCGCTGGCGGGACGATCACCAAGCACATCGGTGCCGTATACGGCGTCATACAGCGACCCCCAGCGAGCGTTGGCGGCGTTGAGGGCGTAGCGCGCATTCGATACGGGCACCACCAGTTGCGGGCCGGACATCGTCGCGATCTCGGCATCGACTGCGGCCGTGTCGATTTGGAACGGATCACCCTCGGGGACGAGGTAGCCGATCTCCTCGAGAAACCCCCGGTACTCGGTCGGGTCGAAGCTCGGGCGGTGATCGCGGTGCCAGGCATCGATCTGCTCCTGGAGGCGCCCCCGCTCGTCGAGGAGCTCGCGGTTACGGGGCCCCTTCTCGTGAATGAGATCGGAGAAGCCCTTCCAGAATGCAGAAGAATCGACTCCGGAGCCGGGAATGGCCTCCTCTTCGAGAAACGCGGCAAGCGAAGGATCGACCTGAAGACCCTCACGCACCACCCGACCAACGTTTGTGCTCACCGTCACCTCATTTCGCAGGGTGTTACAACCCCAACTGTTCGGCGAGACCGATCCGCTGAAGCTTGCCGGTCGCACCCTTGGGTATCTTGTCCACGAAAACGATCTGCCTCGGTACTTTGAACGCCGCCAGGTGCTCTGAGGCATATGACCGGAGCTCCTGTGAACTGATTTCATACCCATCTTCGAGTACCACTGCTGCCCCGACTTCCTCGCCCAGCTTTTCGTGAGGAATCGCGAACGCCGCCACCTGAGCCACCGCAGGATTCCGCAGGAGCACCTCGTCGATCTCGAGCGGCGATATCTTCTCCCCACCGCGGTTGATCTGCTCCTTCAGTCGGCCGGTGAGGAACAGATACCCGTCTTTGTCGAAAAACCCTTCGTCGCCAGTTCGAAACCATCCGTTCGTGAACGACGCCGCATTTGCATCGGGGTTGTTTTCGTAGGCGCCGATGACCGTCGCTCCCTTGATTCCAACCTCGCCTCTCTCTCCTGGCGGCAGGGGTCGGTTGGCTTCGTCGAGGGCGACGACTTCGATTCCGGTGGGGAGTCCCACCGATCCGGGTTTGGCTATCTGCGGTGGGAGCGGGTTGGATGCCATTTGATGTGACGCTTCAGTCATCCCGTACGCCTCGATCACCGGCACGCTGAACAACCCGCCCAGAGCCTCCAGGACCGGCCCGGGAAGCGAGGCAGACGATGATCTCACGAATCGCAGCGTGTTGGGTCGTGGCTCAGGTGCACGAGCTATTGCCATCTGGTGCATGGTCGGGACGGCCGTGTAGTACGTGGGCTCGAGGTCATCGAGCCAGGCGTGGAACTTGAACGCGTCGAAGCCAGGTGTGCACACCACGGACCCACCTGCGGCCATTGGAGCCAGGAGTCCTGCTACGAGGCCATGGATATGAAAGAGTGGCATGACGTTGAGCGAGCGATCGTCGGTGGTTATTGCGAGGGAGGCGGCCACATTATGGGCCGAACGAACCAGGTTGCGTTGTCGTAGAGGCACGATCTTGGGTCGTGAAGTGGTGCCGGATGTGTGCAGGACCAGAGCCACCGTGTCGCTCGTTGGCTCGTCATCGCCAGGGGGAGCGGGGTCGGTGGCGACGAGATCGAGCGACGGAACCTCGCCGTGAAGGGCAATGGTCATCGTGTCGTCCGGGCATGCGGCATGGGCGGCAGCCATCTCACCGGGTCTCGTTATAAGAGCCCTCGCCCCGAGATCGTCCAGGTAGAAGCGGAACTCGTCCTCCCGGTAGTTCGGATTCAGCGGCGCGGCGCATCCTGCGATGGTTGCGGCGAGAAAGATGAGCGCCATCTCCGGCCCGTTGGGCAAGACGATCGCTATGCGGTCGCCGGCTCCGATACCAGTCGCGCGCAGCTGGTCGGCGAGTCGATCGACTGTGTGTCGCAACTCTTGCCAATCCAATACCGCTCCATCAACGGTGAGGATTGCCGGAGCCGAGTCCCTCCCGGCCTGGAGGAGCGAGGCGATGGTGTCCACGCGATGCACGCTAGCTAGCATCGAAGGTGTGCGCGTATGTGTGGTCGGCGCGGGCGCCATCGGCAGTCTTCTCGGTGGACGACTTGCGATAGCCGGAAACGACGTGGTGCTGTTGACGCGCGGCGACCACCTCAAGGTCATCCGCAGAGATGGCCTGCGACTCATTGACAGCGACGGGTCGGAGACGATTGTCGACTCGCTCGAGGCTTCCTCGGAACTGGCCGACTTCGGTGCTCAAGATCTGGTGATATTGGCCCTCAAAGCACACCAGATTGCCGAATTGGCACCGTCGCTCGACGTGCTGTTCGACGTAGACACCGTTATTCTGCCGGTCCAAAACGGTGTGCCCTGGTGGTTTTTTTACTGCTTCGGCGGAGAGTACGAAGGGCAGCGCCTGCAGTCACTTGATCCCGATGGCGTGCTCGAGCACTACATCCCCACTGAACGAATCGTCGGATCGATCGCCTATCCCGCTGCAAGCCGACCCCGACCCGGGGTTGTCGAAGTGGTAGAGGGAGATCAATTCCCTGTGGGCGAGCTCGACGGCACCCGTTCGGAGCGTGCCCAGACGATCGCGGAGCTTCTTACGGGAGCGGGCTTTCGCTCGCGGGTACTCAGAGACATCCGTGCCCACATCTGGGTGAAAGCATGGGGCAATCTTGCCTTCAATCCGATCAGCGTGCTGACCGGGGCGACCCTGGCCGAGATTGCCCGCTATCCCTCCACCCGCTCGTTGGCGGTCGAGATGATGCAAGAAGCGGCCGCCATAGCCGAGAAACTCGACATTCGACTCCGGGTCACCATAGAGCAGCGGATCAATGGTGCAGAAGCCGTCGGTGATCACAGGACGTCGATGTTGCAGGACCTCGAGGCTGGTAAAGAACTCGAGTTGGATCCTCTGGTCGGTGTGTTTGTCGAACTCGGTGACATGACATCGACACCGACGCCCACCATCAAAGCGGTGTATTCCTGCGCCCAGTTGCTCGACGCAACCAATCGTGACTCAGCTCACTTCGCGGGCGGGCGATGAGCAGTGTCAAACAGCGTCATCCGCAGCCTCGGACATGCGCCTCGACAGATCATCCGTCGGCTCCAGAATGTAGATGCCACCTCCGACTCGGTCTGTGGCGAATATCGTGTGGTCGTCGGATACGAACACGTCATTGATCTGACACGCAGCCTGTCCGGGTGGGCACTCGGGTATCCAGTGAGCGATGTCGACAGGCTGGTCCGGGTCTTTCAAGTCATATACGCGGAGACCAGCGTTGAAGTACGTGACGAAGACCAACTGCTGACTGCGATAGCTGCCGGGTCGGTTCTCATGGAGATTGTGGGCACCGAAGCGGAGACCTCTTTCACAGAAATCGCCTTCGGGGATCGGACAGATCGAGCGCACAAATGGGTTCTCCTCGTCGCTGACGTCTACCACGCGGACCATGTGCCGGTCGCCTTCACATCCGTCCGTGACCGCCTCATCGGTCACCACGACAAGATCACGGTCGAGTAGGGGCAGGCAGGTGTGAGTGTGCCCGCCTTCGTCCCATTTGAGGCGGGAAACGGTGGACGGCCGGCCGGGGTCGGAGATGTCGACGATGACCATCCCGCTGTCCCACATGCCAACGTAAGCGCGATTGCCGGCTACCAAGGCATGGTGGACGATCCGCTCTTCATCCGCCGGCCAGTCCGGTGTCTCGCCCCCGTCGGCGGACATACCTGGCCACCACCATCGCCCGACCTCCTGAGGGTCGGACGGGTCACTGACGTCGACGATGAACCAAATGCGCCCGGTGTACCCGCGCGGTGTGGCAGAGATGTATGCATGATTCCCACCTTCGTAAACGATTCTGTGAACTCCCTCGCCACCCGTATCGAAGAAACCGACACGAGCCGGATCCGTCGGATCGGTCAGGTCGTAGATCGCCATGCCAACCGGGGCAGGTCCGCTGCTCCGGAATAGCTCATGGTTGACAAGCAGCAGGCCGTCCGCGACCTGAACCTTGTGGGTATGCGAGCCGGGTGGTGCGTCCCATTGCCTGATAACTCGGGGGTGTCTCAGGTCAGAGATGTCAAGGATCGAGGTGCCCTTGCCGCTGGGGCCAAAGTGCGCCACGTAGAGAGTCTCGTCTAGCGGCATCACCTGCATGCCATCCCCGTGACCGTTCAGATCCGAGTGGCCGACAAGGGCAAACCCGTCGATGTCTTCAGGGTGCATAGATCTCCGTTCCAAGGCCTGAACGCTTCCTTTTCGGCTGTATACAGTGGCAGAACGATACGCGCTTGACGCACTCATACATGGCGTTCGAGACCAACAGAGGTTGATCACGTCAAGCGGGGCATCGCCGATGACCCTGAAAAGGAGACAGAGATGGACGTGTTCGACCTACACGTGGAGCAAGAATTCAGCAACGATGAAAGGGTTGAGAAGATCCTGGGTCGTTACTCCGGCGGAGACGTGACGGTCGCCGGCTGGGAACCTGGTCAGAAGAGTTTGGATCACGCTCATCCCGAGGCTATCGAGATCTACTTCTGCTTCGAGGGCGGGGGCACCATGCGGACCGATCAGCAAAACGTTGACCTTTCTCCCGGCTCGTTTGTGGTCCATCCTCATGGGGAATACCACCAGTACACAAATGGAACTCAGAGAACGCTGTTGTTTCGTATTCGATATGGCAGTGATGTCCGGATGGTGCAGAGAGCGCCGTAGGTTCTCCCGCGAGCCAAACGGCCGATTGGTCTGTGAGAACCTGTTCAAGCCGTCGCAGGTCGAGCCATTTGATGGCAAATGAGGCGTCTCAACGGGAGTGACATCCGAGGCAAGGATGCAACGGTATACAGTGTGTTTGAGTAGTTGTGCGTCCCCTCGGAGGTGCCTCCCGGGCCGCATCGCTCACCTGCAAGAGTCAGAACCGAAAGAAGAGCGAAAACGACGATGGGTGGACGGATGTTCGATCGACATCAGACGACTCGATACGTGGTCGTCTCGGGCAGTTTCGGACAGGTGTGGTGAGCAGTACCGCCAGGGATATGATTCGTCCGTTCGCTGCGTGTGCCCGTGATGCGATCGGCCCTGCGTCGGCGGGCGAGACTCGGCCCTCTGAGACACCGGTTCTCATGACGATCGTTGCCGGCGGCGTGCTCCCCTACTTCCGCCAGATCTGGGCCAGGCTCCAAGGCCGCCTGCGCGGCCAAGGGGACGATGGAACTTAGGGATGACTCAGTTCCTGGAGCCGAATGACCTCGAGACAGCATGCAGCGAGCTGGCCGGCGATGAGTCGGGCAACATGCTGATATCAGGCGGCACGGCCCTGGTGTTGATGATGAGACACGGACTGGTCGCCCCTTCAACGTTGGTGAGCATCTGGCGTCTGGACACACTCCAAGGCATTCGCCACGAGGGGTCCCGAATGTGGATAGGCTCGCGCACGACCCACACAGCCATTGCCAGGTCACCAGAGATGCGTACATGGCTGCCGAGCCTCGCCGAAGCATGTCGGAGTGTCGGTAACGTCAGGATTCGAAACGTTGGGACCATCGGAGGGAATCTGGCTGAGGCCGACTACGCGGCAGATCCGCCGACTGTGCTCGTCGGTCTTGATGCAGTCTGTGATGTGACCGGGCCCGAAGGATCGAGACAAGTACGGGTTGCCGACCTGGCCACCTGGTTCTTCACGACTTCACTCCGATCAGGCGAGATCATCACCGGTGTGTCTGTCCCCCTCGACCCCGACCGCGTATATGCCTACGAGAGGTTCGTGAGTCGTTCCTCAGGGGACAGGCCTTGTGTGGGGGTGGCGGCTATGGCACGTCTCGACGGGCCCCGCATCGAGGAGCTTTCGGTTGTGGTGGGAGCGGTGGCGCCGGTGCCGCAGCGCTTCGACGACATCACTGGCGCAGCCTTGGGAGGCCCTCTGGACGATGGTGGACGACGCGAGATCGCCGAAGCAATTGGAGACGCTATCGAACCGATCGAGGACGCCCGCGGAAGTGCCCGATACCGCCGCCATGTGACGTCCGTGCTGGTGAGACGCGCCCTCGAACGTGTGAGCATATGAACGCGTCAACCGACACACTGGCGCCGGCTCGCCCCGCCCTCGGGGTGAGCTTGCCGATGCCGGACGCGGTGGAGCGTGTCGTCGGAACCCTGAAGTACACGGTGGATCACTCGATCGAGGGAATGGTGCACGGCAAGCTGGTACGCAGCCCGTATCCCCATGCCAGGATCCTCGACGTCGACACCACCGGCGCTCAAGCCGCCGACGGGGTTCTACGGGTCATCACTGGAGCTCACATCGCTGCCGCCGCCGAGGTTCCCAACCCGTTGTTCGGATTGGCGCGCCGCGACCAGGCGCCGCTGGCGATCGACAAGGTCAGGTACGCAGGTGATCCAGTGGCGCTCGTGGTTGCGGATACGCCGGCCAACGCAAGGATTGGTGCTGCCTCCGTTCTGATCGACTACGAGGAGCTTCCGTTCATGGTCGACCCGGAGGAAGCCCTTGTCCCCGGCGCCCCGGTTCTCCATGATCAGTGGCCTGGCAACGAGTGTGGCGAGTGGAGGTTGGAGAGTGGAAATGTCGACGAGGCCATGGCGCGGGCGGAGCATGTGTTCGAATCGACCTACACGTCTCCCATGGCCAGTCCGGTCCCCTTCGAGCCCCATGTCGCCATCGCCGCATGGGACAGCGACCGGTTGGACATGTGGACGGCCACTCAGTGGCCTTCGGCTGTTCAGCAGGAGTTGGCTCACATGTTCGACATCGACATCGAGCAGGTGCGGGTACGGACGTTCCCGTTAGGAGGGGGCTACGGGGCGAAGAGCCAGTTGAAGATCGAGCCCGTGGTGGGGGCCGCGGCGCGAATGATGGGAAGACCGGTGCGTCTCGAACTGGAGAGGGATGAGGTGTTCCTCACCATCGCCAAGCACCCTGCAAACATGCGGATCCGCACCGGCGTCGATTCGGCGGGTCTGTTCGTGGTGCGAGAAATCGATCTGCTCTATAACGGTGGTGCCTATGCAGTGCTGACCCCGAAGGCAGTGGCACAGGGTCTGGTCAGGTCGGTTGGACCGTACGGCTTTCCCAACATCCGGATCCGGTCTCGAGGCGTGTACACCAACACGGTCCCATCGGGAAGCTTCCGCGGGGCGATGACCAACCAATGCGCCTTCGCCTACGAGTCTCACGTCGACGAGATCGCCGCCGGACTGGGTGTTGATCCGGTCGACCTGCGACTGCAGAACCTGCTCAACGACGGAGATCGGTTCGCCAGCGGACAGGTGATGCACGATGTGCACTTTCCCGAGTTGATCCGGGACGTCGCCGAGACGATCGGATGGGAAGAGCCAGATGTCCCGGGTGGATCAGGAAAGGCCAGGGGAAAGGGTGTCGGAGTCATCCTCAAAACCACTCCTCCAGGGTCTCGTACCGAGGTGCGCGTGGAGGTGCGTGCCGATGGCCGTGTTCTGGTTCACACCAGCTCCGTTGACATGGGCCAGGGTGTGCGTGGGACCCTCGCCCAGCTGACGGCGCACCACCTCGGTGTCGACTTCGATCAGGTGAGCGTGCTCGATCCCGACACAGCGGAGACTTTCGACTCGATGACCGCAGGAAGCCGAACCACCTTCGTGGCCGATCGAGCCATTCGTCAGGCCTGCGAATCGGTCCGCGAGCAACTCTCACAGCTCGCCGCCAAGAAACTGCAGGTGGATCCCTCCGACCTCGGCCACGAATCCGGGGCGGTGGTGGGCCTCAGCGGAAGCAGGCACAGCTACTCGGAGATCGTGGGCGGGGCAGGCCTGGCCGCGGTGACCGGCGATGGTGCCCATCAGAGCAGTCCCAGTGACGCTTTGGATGATCCACTCGATGTCAAGGGTGAGGTCGCGGAGCACTGGCATCAGGGTGCGGTGGCCGTCGAGGTCGAGGTGGATCTGGAAACCGGGAAGGTCGAGTTGCTGCGCTGCCACGGCGCAACCTGGGCCGGCCGGGTGGTGAACCCGGTCAGAGCCCGCCAGCAGAGTGAGGGGAGCATCATCTTCGGTATCGGTCCGGCGCTCTTCGAGGAGCTAATCCTTGTGGATGGCCAGGTTTCCAACCCGAACATGTCCGATTACATGATTCCATCGATTCTCGATGTCCCGATCGAGCTGACATCGGCAAGTCTCGAGTCGACCGACCCCGATGCCGACATCCACGGCGTGGGTGAGATGACCATCCCTGCCGTGGCTCCGGCGATAGCGAACGCGATCGCCCGGGCGGCAGATGCCCGGGTTCGCCACCTCCCGCTAACGCCTGAGAAGGTGCTTCGGGCGATCATGGGAGCGGAGCAAGAGTGAACCATGCGTCCGTCTCGGCGGTGACGCTTGTCGTAAACGGCGATGAACACCAGGTCGAGGTCATGGCCGACGAGCCTCTCGTTCGGACGCTCAATGATCGCCTCGGATTCAGCAGCGTGAGGGCCACATGCGCCATGGGTATCTGCGGGACATGCACCGTGCAACTAGACGGAGCGGTGGTGAGCTCCTGTCTGCTGTTGACGCGTCAGGTGGCAGGGCGGTCGATTACGACTTCGGAGGGGATGATGTCTGACGACGGCACCCTTTCGCGGGTCCAGCAGGCGTTCGTCGATCATGGGGCCTACCAGTGCGCTTACTGCATTCCGGGGATGGTGGTGACAGTCGACGCGTGTCTGTCGGAGGACCCGGATGCGTCGATCGAGGAAATCCGGGAGTACCTGGCCGGGAACCTCTGTCGCTGCGGAGCCTATGTCAGCGTTCTCGAAGCCATCGCCGACTTGGTGGAAGGTGGCCGCGGATGACCCCAGGATGCGGATCCATGCCCTGGAGGCATTTATCTTGAGCGAGGAGAGAGTCCGGCTTGCTTCGGTGGGGTTGGGTAGCTGGGCCCATGTCTTGGCCGAAGCGGCCCAACGTGGAGATCGAATCGACCTGGTGAATTGTTACTCGAGATCTGAAGAGTCCCGGGCAGTCTTCCGCCAGGCGTACGGTGTTCCTCGTGCGTCGGGCTCTCTCGATGCACTTCTGTCCGATTCGGAGATCGAAGGGGTCGTGGTGACCACCCCCAACGACATCCACGAGCCGATCATTCTCGAGTGCCTCGACGCCGGAGTGCCGGTCTTCACCGAGAAGCCGATCGCCGACACGCTGACATCAGCAGCTTCGGTGGCCCGGGCGGTTGACGCTTCGGGGGTTCTTTTCGCCGTTGGTCACAGCGCCCGGCGTCTCGGTGGCCACCGAGTAATGAAACGGTGGATTGACGAGGGGAGGTTAGGTGGCGTCTCCATGGCCGAGTGCAACTTCACAACTGCCCGCGGCTTGAGCCTGACAGACGACAGTTGGCGCTTCTATACCGAGAAGAGCCCCGGTGGCTCGCTCATCCAACTCGGTGTTCATCACGCCGATACCCTTCAGTATCTCCTGGGCCCGGTGCAGGCTGTCTCCGGACACGTGCGTAGGCTCCATACCCCGGCCGAGGTCCCCGACACCACCATGTCGGTTCTCGAATTCGAGAGCGGGGCACTTGCATATCTGGGAGCTGGATGGGCCTCGCCTGGCGTCTACCAACTTCGTCTCCAGGGCACCGAGGCGAATCTCTTCTATGACCTCGATCTGGGCAACTGGTCGAAGTCGCATCTCCTGGATGAAGCCAGCACACTCGAGAGTCGGCACCGGGATGGGCGCCAGGCCATCGAAATTCCCCACACCGACATGTTCCGCGAGGAGCTGGAAGAGTTCGCATGGGCCATTCGCGGGCAGGGGACGATCGAGGTCGGAGCTGACGAGGCGATCCGGGCTCTGGCGGTGGTGGAGGCCGCGATCGAGTCCTCCCGTCGGCGTGGTCAAGCGATCGAGCTGGATCCGCTGATAGCCGCCGCTCGAGTCTGAAAGGCCGGCGACCCGGCGCGCATCATTCCGTTCTGAGCAACTCCCAGAGTCGTCCCAGCTGATCATGGGTCTCGAGGTCCCAGAGGATATCGAGGACCTCCGAGGCGGCCACCGGACCAAGCCGTCCGTTGGCCGCCCGTCGGAATTTCTGCTCCACTTGAATGCCGGTGGCGGGGTTCTCCGGGGTTCCCCGCGCCGTCTCCACTCTGCGAGTCAGTTCGCGGCCGTCGGACAGGCGGGCAGTGAGGCGACAACCATTGACAGGGAGATCGTCGACCGCCACCAGGCTCACCCGTTGCTCTCCGTAGTCGAGGAGCTGATCATCATCGATCCTGGGAGGCAGCACCTGTTCAAACCACAGCTGCTGATCGTGGAGAACCGCGCTACAGAGGTAGGCGTAGGAGAGCAAGGCTTCGAACGTGCCACGTGGTCGCGTGAACCGTCCATGTGTTCCGAAGTCCTCGGTCGATATCCCGATTTCGACCGAGGTCGTGCTTTCGGCGGTGATGCCCTCGGTCTCGAGGAGGTCGAAGATGGCAGTGAGCATCGACTGCACAGGGCTGGCGCCGGGCCACAGCCGGACTGCAATCTGCTCCATCTCCCACTTCGTCCCCAGCTCGGCGACGACCGCGCCGGGATCCCCACCGTTGCTGTGGGTGTTGTAGATGCCGCCGTCTTCCGCGGTGAGTGGGCGCTTTCCGCCGATGAACCCTTGTCCAGCGAGACGGGCTGCCAGGAGACCGGAGACAGCGCCGCGGGCCTGGTGGAATTTCACCGCTGGCGTTCCCCAGGAGAGGTAGGAGCCTGCCGATTGTGTGGCGGCGAGCCCGAACGCGTGTTGCATGGTCTCGGAGTCGAAGCCCAGGATGCTCCCCGCCGCAGCCGCGGCTCCGAAAGGCCCGATGACACCGGGTGAGTGCCATCCCCGAGCGCGAAAGGCGGGGTAGTCGAGGCCCACGGCGACGCGAGCCATCACCTCCATGCCGGCGATTGACGCCACGAGGAAATCGCGCCCGGAGGCGTCTGCCTCCTCCGAGGCGCTCATCGCCGATGGGACGACAAGCGGTGTCATGTGGCAATGGGCAGGGCGATAGACATCGCACACGGTCATGGCTGTGATGAGATAGGAGTTCACCAGGGTGGCACCAGAGGGTGACAGCCCGCGTTTGCTGCCAATCACGGTCGACTCACCGTCACCGAGGACCGCTGCCGCCGCTCGGCGCACCATCGACGTCTCTTGGGCCAAATCTCCCGCCATGGCGCAGGCCAGCGCATCGACGATGAGCATCTTGGCTTTGTTTATGGCCGACGGAGCGACGTCCTCGAGACGAACAGCAGAGGCGAACGTAGCCAGGGTGGCTTCGATGTTCTCCTCCGTCATAACCCCCTCACCAATACCGTACAGGCTAAGCGCATACTACCGTATACCTCGATGTCGTCTCCGCCTGAGAAAGGCGTGGGAGAGGAGAGAAGATGGATCTCGGCTTGTCAGGGAAGGGGGCCCTCGTCGTCGGTGCCAATGGCGGAATAGGCAGTGTCGTATGTCGTGCCCTGGTTCGCGAAGGCATCGATCGTCTCGCCCTCGGGGTGCGGACGCCGGCCAGTGGAGAGGAACTAGCGGCCGATCTCCGCAAGGACTCCGAAGTCGACCTTCTCGTCGTGGAATGCGACCTGGAGGATCCTGGGGCTCCGGAACGGGCGATCGCGGCCACGGCGCCCCTCGGCAACATCGACATTGTTTGCCTCTGCGCAGGGTCATATCCGAATGGAGGGTTATGGGACGTCGATGACGACGACTGGCAGCGAGGCATGACGACGAAGCTGATGGGAGCGGCCCGACTGATGCGCCACGCGATACCGGCGATGGCCGATCGGGGTTGGGGGAGAGTTGTCATCGTGGGCGGGATGCGCGGCCGTACGCCATCCAGCGCGGGGGTCATAGGCGGGGTTGTCAATGTCGGAATCGCCAACCTGGTCAGCGCCGTGACCAAGGAAGTGGCCGGGAAAGGTGTGACGGTGAACTCGGTCGACCCGGCCCATGTGATGACTCCTCGTTGGGAGAAGAGGTTCGCGGCCATGAGCGAAGAGGAGGGTATCTCCGAGGAGGAGGCCGTGGCCCGAGTCAGGGGTTCGTTCCCGATCAAGAAGATGACGCCTCCGGGGGATGTGGCAGACCTGATCGTCTATCTAGCGTCGGAGAGAGCCGGCAGCATCACCGGCAGCTCCATACTCGTCGATGGTGGTGCCTACCCAGGGCTCTATTGACAAGCTGACTACAGAACCTGGTGGTCACGCCCCCAGACGCCGAATGAGAGGGGCAACGTCGTCTAGATCGGCGAGATTGGTGAGTTGGTCGACCATCTCACCGGAGGCCCGTGGGAGCGTTGCCTCCAGGTACTTCTCGATGATTTCTGCGATATCCAGAGGATCCGCAGGATCACCCTTCGGGCCATCACGGAAGTCATCGAGCACAGATCCATCTCCGAGCTGGATCTCGGTCCGGGCCGCACTCGTGGAGAGCGAACCATCTTCCACCACGGTCACCCGCTCGCGAGCGAAACTATCGACTTCTGGATCCAGTCGTCGCTCATCTTCGAATTGGTCGATCCAACAGTTGCGGTCATGAAGGATCACAGATGTGATGTATCGCGCAGAAAGCATGGCCTTGAACTTGTCGTCCCATTCCATCGAAGCATGCGCTCTGTACGCATGAACCGGGAGTATCACCCTGACCTGTTCGATGTCCGTCGGCTTCACGTCGTGCTCAGCGACCACGTCGAAGAGCGCAGACACCGTTGTTTGCAGACCGCTGCCGGAGGGCCATCGTTTCAACGAGATGTTCATCAGTTCCCAGTGCTCGCCCAGACGATCGGTGAGATTCTCGGGTGATCCACCTCCTGAGAAGTTGCCGAGGATCCCGCCGACCTCGCCCGCGATCACGTCTGCTCCCGCCTCATAACCGCGAGAAGCCAACAACCCCGCGAGCAAGCCTGACAGGGCTCCTCTGCTCTGGTGGAACTTTATGGTCGGAGTTCCCCATTGGGCCATGGTCCCCGCCGACTGGCTGCCGGCGAGCCCAAAGGCGTTTCGCATCGAGATAGCGTCGAGACGATGGATCACCCCGACAGCGGCCGCCCCACCGAACGGGCCGATTACGCCTGGGGAATGCCAGCTTGCTTCCCTGAAGGCGTCGAAGTCGAGAGCAGAGCCCACGCGACATGCCGATTCGAAACCGGCAGCAAGGGCGGCCAGCAGTATCGCGCCGGACACCTGACGATGCTCGGCGGCGGCGAGCGCAGGGGCCACCACCAGAGGAGAGAGGTGGCAGTGTGCAGGTCTGTAGACGTCGCACAGATTGAACGCTGTCATCTGGTAGCTGTTGATCAGCGTTGCTCCGGCCAGTGAGTGGCGATGATCGGCTCCGATCACGGTCGAGTTCCCCGAACCACCCAGGTCAGCGGCAAGGCCCTCCATGCGAGAGGTCTCTGGTCCGCCCCGCCCGAGATGGGCGCAGGCAAGAGCGTCGATGAGCAGTGCGACGGTTCTGGTTTGCACCGCTGACGGGAGGGAGCTGTGTTCGATTCCTGCCGCGAAGCCGGCCAGGGCCTCTGTGGGGTTCGTTGTGATCTGTCTGCGTTCCGGGCCGTGGTGCGTCAACTGTAGGCAGCAGTATACAATGGCCGTTCTCCCCCGGGCACTCCGGTAAAGGGGTTGAGTCCGACAAGGAGCAGACGTGGCAACCACCGAGATCCCCACCTGGATCACCCACTTTCCCGGCAACTTCATGTGGTCGAACGCCACCCTCGTCACGAAGGGCATGGCGCCATATGGTGCGGTTGCCCTGGGCGAGATCGACGAGATCTGTCAACGGCTTATGTCGCGTCAGGACGAGCCGCACGCCTGGTGGGAGGAATGGTCTGCCATGGCGGCCCGACTCGAAGCCGTGGCCGACTCCGCAGAAGCCGAAGGTCGACGACTGACGGCTGGTAACTACTACCTACGGGCGGGGATGTACTACTTCACTGCCGAGCGGTTCATCCCGCCCGGCCCCGAGAAGCTAGAGATGGGGCAGAAGGCGATCGAATGCTGTACCAACGGCATCCTGCGACGTTATCCGAACGTGGAGCGGGTCGAGGTGCCCTATGAGGATGTCAGTCTGCCCGCTCTCTTCATGAAGGCCCAATCGGCATCTTCGCCGGCGCCGACCATTGTCCTGTTCGACGGACTCGACAACTGCAAGGAGATGAGCGTCCTGTTCGCCGGTCTCGAGTTCGCCGCCCGAGGATGGAACACGATGTCGATCGATGGACCGGGTCAGGGCGAGTCGCTGCGACTGCGTGACATCCGAACCCGCTACGACTACGAGGCCGCCGGGATCGCAGCCTACGACTACGTGTCGGCTCGCGACGACGTCGACCCGGAACGGGTGGCCGTGATGGGCTACAGCTTCGGTGGTTACTACGCGCCACGGATCGTCGCTTTCGATGACCGCTATGCGGCGTGTGTCGCTTTCGGAGCGATGCACTGGGACATGCCGGAATGGGTGACCGAGATACGGGACAGTGTTGCCCGTGACCCCAAGATCAGTGCGACGTCTCATTTCCAGATCCCGTGGGTCTTCGGTGCCGCCGATCTCGACGAGGCGATAGAGATCGCCTCCCGCTTCAACCTCGTGGGGGTAGCCGATCGGATCAAGTGTCCCTTCCTGGTGGCCCACGGCGAGAACGATCGTCAAGTGCCCTTCGAGGACGCCCGCAAACTCGTGGAGGTGGTTGGCTCCAAAGACAAGACATTGTTGGCATTCAGCGCCGAGGACGGTGGCGCCGAGCACGTTCAGGTCGACAATCGACAGGTAGGTGTCGACGCGATCGCCGATTGGCTGGCACCACGTTTCGGATCAGAGTGATGGCTGGGACGAAGATCTCTCTGGGCAGGGCGGCATTCGGTATGCAACAGTATGCTGTTGAGGGCATACCACGCCACAGCCCTGCTACAGCGGCTGTGCGGGTCCGCAAATGCTCCGCGACGACAGGTAAGGCTTCATGACAGGGGATCCGGTCGATGTGCTCATTGTTGGAGCAGGCAACGCCGCCCTGTGCGCAGCTCTTTCTGCTCGTGAGGCAGGTGCCGAGGTCTTGGTCTTGGAATTCGCACCCGAGTCGGAAAGAGGTGGCAACTCGACCTTCACTGCGGGGGCGATGAGGGTGGCGTACGACGGGGTGGACGACCTTCGTGAGCTCATACCTGACCTCAGCGATGACGAGATCGCTAACACTGATTTTGGCCAGTACACCAGGGAGGATTTCTTCGACGACATGGCGAGGGTGACCGAGTACCGCGCCGATCCCGACCTCGTCGAGGTGCTCGTCGATCGCAGCCACGAGACCCTCAAGTGGATGACCTCCAAGGGCGTGCGCTTCATGCCGATCTACGGTCGACAGGCCTTCCAGGTGGATGGGAAACACCGATTCTGGGGCGGCCTGACGGTCGAGACGGTTGGCGGAGGACCGGGGCTGGTCGACTCGCTCGTCTCGGGCTGCGAGGCAGCTGGAGTCGAGATCGTGTACGAAACCCGGGCCACCGACCTGCTGACCGAGGACGGCGTGGTCATCGGAGTGCGTGCGATCAACGGTGGTCACACCAGGGAGATACGGGCTCGTGCTGTGATCCTTGCTTCGGGCGGCTTCGAGGCCAACACGGAATGGCGGACTCGATATCTCGGGCCAGGCTGGGACATGGCGAAGGTGCGGGGGACCCGGTTCAACCTCGGTGACGGCATTCGCATGGCTCTGGACATCGGGGCGAGTTCCATGGGCCAATGGTCTGGAGCCCACGCGGTTCAATGGGATATGAACTCACCTGAGTTCGGTGACTTGCAGGTCGGAGACGGCTTCCAGAAGCACAGCTATCCATGGGGAATCCTCGTCAACAATGACGGGCTGAGGTTTCTTGATGAAGGGGCCGATTTCCGGAACTACACCTATGCCAAATACGGTCGTGTGATGCTCGATCAGCCCGGTCTCGGTGCCTGGCAGGTGTTCGATGCCAAGGTCGCTCATCTCCTCCGTGATGAGTACAAGATCCCCCAGGTGACGAAGGTGAGGTCGGACACACTCAAGGGGCTGGCCGACCAGATGGACGGGATGGACGTCGATCAATTCGTGAAGACCATCGAGGAATACAACGCCGCTGTCGAGGACAGCGTGCCGTTCGACCCAACACTCAAAGATGGACGGAGGACCCGGGGTCTATCTCGGGACAAGACGAATTGGGCCAACACCATCGAGGAGCCACCATTCGAGGGCTATCACGTCACCTGTGGGATCACCTTCACTTTTGGGGGTTTGCGGGTATCGGCGGATACTCAAGTGGTCAGTGACCAGGGGAAGGTGATACCTGGGCTCTTCGCGTGTGGCGAGCTCGTCGGCGGTCTTTTCTACTTCAACTATCCCGGAGGCACCGGTCTCACCTCCGGGTCGGTTTTCGGACGAATCGCTGGTCGGGAAGCTGCGAAGCACGCACTGTGAGCGAGTGGACTCCCATCGAAGCCGAAGGGGGCATGAAGCATTCCAATGGCCCCACCGCTGTCAGAGCAGGAGATTTTGTCTTTCTTTCATCGGTCAAAGGGGTCGACCCCGAATCGCAGGTTTCCGGCCCCGATCCGGTGAGCCAGTTGCGTCAGGCGATGGCCAACATCGAGGTGGTGCTTTCAGCGGCCGACATGGACATGGGAGACATAGTGAAGGTCACCGTCTTTCTCGAGGGCGACGGGGAGAACCGCCAGCACCTCGATCGAGTCTGGGGCGAGACCTTCACGCCAGGCGTCCCGCCGGCGAGGGCGACCGTCTCGGTGGAGAACGTCGGCGGAGCGAAGGACAAGAGCATCGCTCTCTTCGATGTAGTCGCCTTTAAACCCCAGGGGAATGCCTGACGTTCAGGTGTGGGAGCCTCTCATGGGTGCATCGGGGTCCCCTTCCCACCCGTACGTCGGCGGCGACGACTCGAGGGGAGGAAGGTCCCAGGCCCCGGTGGCGGGAGCGGAGTAGTTGTAGTCATCGACCATGACGTCGATGACCGTGGGCCGGTTGGATGCCAGAGCCTCGGCTACCGCCTCAGAAACCTGAGACGGCTTGTCGACACTCACGCCTTCCGCCCCCATGGAGCGGGCCATTGCCGCCATATCGGGCGTGTACAGCTCTCCGGTCCCCGCCTTGTGGAAGCGCGTCGCCAACTCGCGTTCTGCCCCGAAGAACCCACGTTGCTGGCCATAGATGGCGCCGTAGCCTTGGTTGTTCCACACCAGCCAGACGACGGGGAGATCGTTCATGACTGCTGTAGCCACCGCGCTGGCATGCATGACGAAGCCACCGTCTCCACAAACGGCCACCACCGGTCGGTCCGGGGCGGCGTACTTGGCCCCGAGGGCTCCCCCGATACCAAATCCCATGGCCGCGAAGCCCCAGGCCTGGAGGAATCGACCTTGGGCTGGAACCTTGATCTGCTGGAGGAGCCAGTTGTGATGGAGCCCGACATCGGCCAGGAGTATCGAGTCGTCGGGCAGAACGGACTCGAGCTCACCCACGACGCGATCCGGACGAAGCGGGACGGCCTCGTCGCGCTGGCGCTCTGCGATATCGCTTTCGAATTCCGACACCCAGGATTGGGTCTCTCTGACCCAGGCAGCCCTGCCTTCTGTGACCGAATCGTTTCGTGCGGGCACTGTCTCCAGTATCTGGCGTAGGAAGGTCCGGACGTCGGCGGTTATCCCCAACTCTGGTGGATAGTTTCGGCCGATCTCCTGGGGATCGATGTCGACGTGGATCAGGCGGGTGGGGGGAATATGGTAAGTCACTCCGGGAATCCAGCCACTCGTGGACCTATCGTCGAACCTGGTTCCGACTGCCAGGAGGACATCGCAGTTGCGTGCGGCGCGGTTGGCCGCGAGTGTTCCGTTCCGTCCAGTCGCACCCAGGCTCAGGTCGTGATACTCGTCGATTACCCCTTTTGCTAGTGGCGTCGTGATGACCGGGATCGACATCGCTTCGGCGACGGCAACCAACTCGGCGCGGGCACCTGAGAGCATGGCCCCGTTTCCGGCGACGATGACGGGTCGCTCGGCTCCCGCCAGTAGATCCGCTGCGCGCCGAACCATATCGGGGTCCGCACCTGGGCGAGCGCTGACGGCTCCTTTCCACGTCTCCGCGTCGGGTGCATCGAGGTCGGTCTCTTCGACGAAGACGTTGAGGGGCACATCGACATGGACCGGCCCTGGTCTCCCCGTCAGCATCAAGGCGTATGCCTGCCGCATTGTCTGGGGGAGCATCTCCGGGCGGAAGGCCTGGTAGCTGCGTTTGACGTAGGGTCTGACCACGGAGGCGAAGTCCCCTTGGAAGAATCGTCCTGTCTCCTGGAAGGGGCCCCGGTTGAAGTGCTGGGTGGGCACGTTCCCGGTGATGGACAGGAAGGCGGATGAGTCCTGGAACGCCGATGCCAACGCCATGATGAGGTTCACCGAGCCCGGTCCGCAGGATGTGTAGGTGGCCACGGGGTCTCCGGTGACCCGGAAGTAGGCGTCGGCCATGAACCCGGCGACGCTCTCGTCGTATGTCGTGACAGTCTCGATCTCGTCACGACGATCGTATGCGGCGTCCAGGAACCCGAGCACTCCATGGCCACACACGCCAAACAAATAGGGGACCTTCTGCCTGACCAGGTATTCGAGGATGATTTCGGCGCCGCTGCTGGTCATTGGTCCTCCTTGGTCGGCTCGCATGAGCCGTGGCCGGCTCAGTCGAGCGGGATCGGGCCGTCGTACTCGAGAATATAGAGGCCCCCATTAGCCCTATCGGCGGCGAAGATGTATCCCCGGTCGTCGACGAAGACATCGCTGATGCGACATCCGCGCTGGCCTTCAGGGGTCTCGGGTAGGAATGCGCCGATTTCCTTGGGGGTGAAGGGATCGCGGATATCGTACACTCTCAATCCCGCACTGAACCAGGTCGCTACTGCTGTGTTGACGAGTTGGGCGCTGCCAGGGAGTGGCTCGTTCTCGTGCAGGTTGTGGGCACCGATGCGGCCTCCGATCCGATGAAGTTCGTCGAAACCCTCGGGCACCGGGAAACTCGACAGCATCACGACATTGGTCTCGTCGCGAATGTCCATTATCCAGTAGCGCTTTGGCCAGTCGGTTCCCTCGTCTCCAGTGGCCTCGTCGGACACCAGGGCGATGCCCCGGTCGAATAGAGGGACGATCGTGTGGGTGAACCCGGGGAGCGGGGGGTGATAGTCGAGTCGGCTGATGAAACCAGGGTTTGACTTGTCGCTGATGTCGAGGATGATCACCCCGGCGTCGATGTAGCCGAGATAGGCGCGATCAGGGCGCTGTGGGTAGACCATCGTGTTATGGACACGGAAGCCGAAGTCATGCTCATCGTGGCGCTTGTAGTCCTCTGCGTCACCCTTGCGCTGACCGGGCAGCCACCACCGACTCACCTCGACCGGGTGAGCTGGGTTCTCGAGGTCGACGATCATGTAGAACTGATGGTCTTTGGGGTGCTGCTTGGGCTCGAAGTCGGCCGCTCCAGTGGAGAGGTGGGCGAATCGGCCGTCCATGAACCACACCCGATGCACTCCCTTCGAGTGGGGCCCGGACGTGTCGAAGAAGGTGATCTCTCGTGGTTGGGTGGGGTTCGAGATGTCGTATACGTGAAGCCCGGCCGGTTGCAGACCCAACTTCTCCGTCTGTTTGGCGACAAGCAGTATGTCTCCATACACCGCCAGCGAATTCGCTCTCACGTCGGCATGCTCGGTGGGCACCTGGTAGAGGAGCTCCGGCTGAGCTGGTTCGGTCACGTCGAGGATGGAGAATGCCCCGGGCGAGCGCTCGTTGGCCGCGTAGAGGTATCTTCGATCGCCATTCACCTTCATGGCCATTCCCTCGCCGAGGTTGGAGTAGTTGCCCAGGGTGTGATGGGCGACGAGCTTCAGATTCTCTTCTATCCGAGTGGGGGGCAGGGGCATGCTTTGTTACCCTTCTGGCCACGCCTACACAACCTTGCCGTTGCTGGCTGATGGCGGCTTCGCATGCGAGAGTATACAAACGGCCGAAGACCTGCAACCCCGATCAGTTCCGGAGCGACCAATGGAATCAACCTATGAAAAGCTGCGCAACGGCATTGTCTCGGGGGACTACCCCCCGGGGACCCATCTGGTCGAGGCCTCCCTCGCCGAAGCCCTGGGCGTCAGTCGTACCCCTATTCGTGAAGCTCTCAGTCGGCTGGAACAGGACGGTCTCGTAGAGCGAGGCAGCAGGGGTCTTCAGGTCCGGCGCCGCAGCTCCGCGGAGATTCTGGAGATCTTCGAGGTTCGTATCGTCCTCGAGGGAACTGCTGCCAAGCTCGCCGCCGAAAGGCACACCGAGGTGGATCGTATCCGCGTCCAGGGCCACCTGGGAAAGCTCGATGCCAATCAGGGTGCCGCTCCGTCGGTACTGGCGGGCATCAACCGCGAGTTCCATCGCTCGATCTGGCACGCTGGCCACAACCGGGCCCTCATCGACATGCTGGAGAGGCTCTCGATCCATCTGTTCCGCTATCCGTTCACCACGTACGAAGTCCCGGGCCGGGCGGAGAGCTCTTTTCTCGAGCACAAGGAGCTCGCAGAGGCCATCATCGAGCGCGACAGTGAGAAAGCTGCCCGGCTGGCATCCCATCACATGACAGTCGCCCGCAACATCCGGCTCGAGATGTGGAGTCAGGACCCCTCGCTGATGGATGACGAAACCGAGGAATTCGTCTAGGTGGGTGCGCGGATTGTTCCCCTAGAAAGTGGAGCCGGGCCCCGATCGGGGCCCGGCTCCAATTGTGGCTGTGGGCCTGTTGGCCAGGCTCTTCTTAGCCGTCGAGAGCCAGCATGTCCGCCTCGTATCTGGCTGCCAGGTCCTCAGCGGACTCATCTGTTCCGGTGACTGTCAGCTCGTCCAACAGCTCCTTGAGAATGTCCCCGACAGCGAGCGTGGTGGTCCCGGGCGGGATCTGCTGCTCGGTCGCCGCAAAAGCCGCCTGGATCTCACCGTCGAAGTAGGGGAGCCGCTCCGCCAGCTCCTCAGAGTCCAGCAGGGCCTTAGACCTGATGGGAGAGGAGAGCAGCACGGTGAACCTCGGGATCACCTGCTCAGGCTCACTCATGTACCTGATTAGAAGTCCGGCTTCGCATGTGTTCGGTATGTCTGAGCTAACCGAGAACCCGCGTGGCACGGCCATTCTCTCTCCACCCTCATTGAACGGTAGCGGGGAGGTCGTGTAGTCGGTCCCGTAGTGGAATCCGGCTTCTTCGAAGCTGATACCTCCGTTGGATCCTTCGTCCAGCAGCGGGAGATCGTCCCGGATGAAGGCACCCTGTGACTCGTCCTGGTCGCCGATCATGTTCGTTGGGTTGACCAGGCCTTCCTTGAACAACTCGTCGAGCCACTCGATCATCTCGATGCCCTGCGGTGAGGTCAGTTGAGGGATATTCCCCTCTGCCCCAATGTAGGGCACGCCGAAGCCGTAGGACCAGTAGAACATACGGTCCGGGCTGCCCCCGCCGGTTCCGAAGTACTCGGACAGACCGGGGAACATATCGCGCAGGATGATGGCGGCATCCGTGACGTCATGCCACGTCTCGAGCGGGAGTTCGATCCCCGCTTCCTCCACCATGTCGATGTTGTAGTACATGATGTCATAGCCGCCCTTGTTGGCCATGTGATAGATCTCGCCATCAAAGGTGCCGTTTGTCCATGTCACGGGATCCACGTCTGCAAACAGCGCCGGGTCCTCCTCTTCCCACTGAGCAACGATGTCATCCATCGGCTGGATGGTCCCCGCCTCGATGTACGCCGGGACCGTGTTGGTGTCGATCTCGATGACGTCGGGGAGAGGTTCTCCGGCTTCCTTCATCTGGAGAGTGAGCGGCAGGATGTCGTCACCGCGAATGTCGAAGTTCACCGTGATGTTGTGCTCTGCCTTCAGAGAGGCAAACTCGTCGGGTGGAATGGTTTCGCCGTTGAACCACATCGTGAGCTCGACGGGGTCGGCGTCCGGTCCACCACACGCAAGCCCCTCACCATCACCACCCGCCGTGGTCGCGGTGTCGCCGCCGGCTGCGGTGGTATCGGTCGTGTCACCCCCGCATGCCGCAACGATCAGCATCAGGATCGTCAGCAGTGCGACAATTCGACCACCTAGCGGTCGACTGCGGGTCTTTCTGAGTTTCCTCCCTCTCATGCTTCCTCCTTTTGGGCTCGCCACGGGGCGGCCGGGTATGAGTCCCTGTTGGTCATTGCAACACGGACTCTCTGTAGACGGCAGCATACCGAATGCTCCCACCCCGTGCGGGCCGCAGGGGGAACTCCGGGATCGACTGAATGCATGGCATGCTCGCCTATTTGACTGCGCCTGTAGTCAGGCCGCTGACGATGTACTTCTCGATTCGCATATAGAGGAATATGAACGGCAACAGGGTCAACATGGCGAAGGCCGCCTGTCCTGGGTTGTTGGCCAGGCCGGTTCCTGTGGTGATCAGGAACAGCTCGTACGGCAAGGTCCTGGCTGCCGGGCTCCTGGTCAGGGCTAGGACCAAATCGAACTCGTTCCAGGCCTCGCGGAAGGCGAGGACGCCGATGGTGAACAGAGCCGGGACCGACAAGGGGAGGACGATGTAGCGTATTCGTTGCAAGAACGTCGTGCCGTCGACGTTCCCGGCCTCTTCGACTTCCCGCGGTATCTGCTGGATGAAGCCGACCAAGAGCCAGACAGCTAGGGGCAGAATTGTGCCTGTGAAGACCACGACGAGTGTCAAACGGTTGTCCAGCGCGCCAAGAGCGATTGCGATCCGATAGAGCGGCACCATCAGACCGAGCCCGGGTATCAAGCGGGGTATCAGAGTGAACAGCAGCAGCAGATGGCGGCCCCGGAACTTGAATCTGGCGAATGCATAGGCTGCGGGCACCGCTATCAGAAGGGTCAGCAGGGAGGTTCCGATGCCTACGACAACACTGTTGAAGAATGCCTCTTTGAACCCCGGTCGGGAGATGACAGCCCTGTATGCATCCAGTGTTGGGTCTTGAGGGATGAGTGATTGATCGGCGAAGACCGCACCTCTCGTCTTCAGAGAGATCGAGAGTGTTATGAGGATCGGACCCACTGTCCAGATCGTCAGGATCGCCAGGGGGACCCAGACCCACACCTTCCTCAGGAGCCGGCCCACTGTTGCGAGGGTCGGGTTCACCTCACGGTCCCCGGGTCTTTTAGCGGTGCGTGTCGGCAGTCCCATCAGTCTCCAATGTCGAATCGGCGGCCGACACCCACGTAGAGCAGCGTGAGCAGAGTATTTAGAAAGAGCACGATGACCACGATCGCCAGCGCCCGGTGGATCTGGAAGTTCTTAAAAGCGGTTTCGTACAGTGTCACCGGCAGCGTCTCGGTTGCATTCAGCGGGCCACCCCCGGTCAAGGCGAGAACCACCCCCAGAGCGGTGAGAGTCGAGTAGCTGAACCACACCGTCGCGAGGACGATCTGCGGTGCAACCAGAGGGATGGAGATTCTCCAGGCTCGGGTCCAGCCCGTTGCGCCGTCGACGTCGGCTGCATCCAGGAGATCGGCATTAATGGTTTGGAGACCCCCGAGGATCAGAAGAATGGCGAGTGGGAGATCGGTCCAGACTTGAGCCACGATCACCGCGATCATGGCCAGCGTGGGGCTCACGAACCATCCGACATCGTCTATGCCAACGAGGCCCAGCACCTTGTTGACCCAGCCGAAGTCTTGGTTGAACAGAAGTCGGAACATGACCGCGGCTGCCACTCCTGACACCACATAGGGGAGGATCGTCAGGCCACGCAAGATGCGAAGGCCACCTAAGGCTTTGTTGAGGGCAAAAGCGAAGGCGATGGCGAGTGTTATTCCGAGGATCAGGCATCCGGCCACGAACACCACTGTTCGGTTTATCGACCACAGGAAGTCGGGATCGCTAAACAGGTCAAGGTATAGTTCGAGTCCGACGAATTGTGGCTCTCCGCCGATGCGCTCGGTCTCGAACAGACTCCCCCAAAAGGCGTACGCAACAGGGAAAGCCAGCAGCGCTAATACCATCACGACGGCCGGCGTCGACAGCAGATAGGGAGTAATCCAGTGCTGGCCGATGAGGGTGTTTTTGTCTATTTCCGGTTGGCGAGGCTTCTTCTGCCATGGTCGACGCCTCTTCTGCGGTGCCGGCTGGAGCTCACCTCGAAGGGTTTCGGGAGGCTCGATCAGATCAGTCATCTTCGCCTCGAGCATCTGGCGCCGGGTCCAGTTTCATTGCCGGCGGTGCTCATCATGGGGGAGTGACCACAGCTGGCCGGCGTCTTCTCCGACGAGCCAGGCGATGGCAGTGCTTGGGAGCCATCGCAGGTCAGCCGAGGTCTTCACGAGCCTTCAGCCATGCGGCGATTGCTGCTTCGGCCATCTGCTCGTCCGATCCATGTTTGCCTCCGGCAATGCCAATGGCTCCTACGACTTCCCCGTTTGCTTCCAATAGCACGCCCCCACCCGAGATGTATATCTCCCCGGGGAACATACCGATGAGCCCGTGGTACCTCGTCGGCTTGGTGTCCAAGAGGTCCAGGGCATCGTGTGTGTTTTGTCCCAAGGTGATGGCCGCCATCGCCTTGCCCTTGGCCATCCGATCTCGATTGTGCAACGCCCCGTCTAGTTGGTCGAGTGAGACGAGACGGCCCGATGCATCGACGACCGCAATCGCCGGTTTTTGTCCGAGTTCCACTGCCTTTTCGGCCGCGGTGTCGATCAGCACTCGTGCTTCCTTGCGGGTGAGGGTCATGTATTTCGCTCCTCCAGGACTCAGCCACTCTTCCGGACACGCCGATGTAAGCATACGAATGTATACACGGTCAACAGATGGCCATCCGGGGAGTATTGCTCGCGCAGCGCGCCGTTGCCGGTCATTGTGGTCGACTCGCCCTCACTCCAAGGACCTGCAAGCGGCAAGAGCCGCACGATGGGCGAAGGTCATCCCGATTCCCAGAGTGGTGCCAGGCGCCGGGTACCCATCGGCTGTCCATAAGGCGGCCGCGTTTCCCGCCGCGCACGAGCGCGGACAAGGGCGGCCATCGCCATCGACGACCTGACCGTCGGTGGTGGTGACCGGACCACCCTTCGAGCCGATAGTGCCGCTCACGACCCGCGAAGCATAGAAGGGGGGTCGCTCGATGGTGCCGAGATTGGGGCTCGTCTCGAGTCGGGGATCTCCGTAGTAGCGATCGTAGAGGTTCTCGCCCCTCGAGAAGTCCAAGTCGCGTCCCGCGTGGCACAGCTCATTCCATCGGTCGACTGTTGTCGTAAGAGCCCCAGGGTCGATCCCCACAAGGGTCGCCAGTCCTCCGATCGTGCTGGCTGCCCAAAGATGGCCCGGCACCGGGCCCTCGCTATCGAGTCCGGGAAAGGAGTACTTGCGGCGAAACTGCTCATCGAAGGGGAATGGACATGCGGCGGGGCGGTGGTCAGCTCGAGGCTGTTGAACCCATGCGAAGCCAGTGCCTGAAGGGGGTCTGGAGGGAATCCTGGTGCAGCCATCCGTAGCTGCAACCGCCCAGTCGGAGTCCTCCGTCAGACGCCACCGGGACTTCTCAGGTTCATGACGACTAGGCGAGGGTCCGTCATGTCGTGGACCGCGTATCGTGGCCCCTCGACGCCGTGCCCGCTCTCCTTGACCCCACCATACGGCATCATGTCGGCGTGGTAACTCGAGGTGTCGTTGATCATCACTCCACCTGCCTGCAGGCGACGTGCGGCATCGAAGGCTCGATCGAGATCTTGGGTGAAAAACCCCACCTGAAGCCCGTATGGGCCCGAGTTGACCTCCTCGATCGCGGCGTCGGTTGAGAAGACCTCTATGAGTGACACCACAGGAGCGAAGGCCTCCTCGTTGACTAGCTGTGATTGCTCGGCCGGGGAGACCACGAGGGTCGGCTGCAATAGCGCACCGTCCAGCGTCCCCCCAACCACTGTCGTGTGCTCGGCCTCGGCTGCCTCGATCCATGACCGAGCGCGCACAGCATCCTCAGTCGAGATCAACGGCCCTATGTCCGAGTCCGGGCTCCGGGGGTCACCGGCCTTCATGGAGGCAACTTTCGTGCCCAGGAGTTCGCCCAGCTCATGGAAGACCTGGCTGTCGGCGAGGATGCGTTGGACGCTGGTGCAGACCTGACCGGCCTTTCGATATCCCGCCCGGCCGACGAGATCGGTGACCAGCTCGAGGTCCGCGTCGGCGGCAACTATCGAAACGCTGTTCGAGCCAAGCTCCAGGTGGGTTCGAGCAAGGCCGGAGATGCTACTTATCGCTCTTCCGACGGTCGTCGATCCCGTGAAGGTCACGAATCGAACCCCCGGATTGCTCACCAAAGCCGCCCCGATCCTCTTTCCGGGCCCTGAGAGCAGACCCAGGTACCCGGGAGGCAGACCCGCATCGACGAGCGCACGGGTCAGTGCGATGGCCGACAGAGGCGTGGCTCCAGCAGGTTTGAGGATGACGCTGTTACCGGCCGCGATGGCTGGCCCAATCTTGTGGGCAACCGTGCTCAACGGAGCATTGAAAGGAGAGATCGCTGCTACCACACCAACTGGAACCCTCCTGGTGAACGCCAACCGGTTCTCACTGCCCGGGGAAGCGGCGACCGGGATCTCCTCCCCGGCGATCCGAATCGCCTCACCCGCGCTCAGACGGAAGATGTCGGCAGCTCTTCTCAACTCACCTGACGCATCTCGTGGCATGAACCCGGTCTCGGCTACATAGTGCTCCTCGATTTCGCTCGACCGCTCATGGAGAAGCGCGGCGGCGCCGTTCAGGATCTCTTCTCTGCGCGCTGGCGGAAGGGGTCGCCTGGATGCCTCAGTGGCCGCCGCTACTGCCGCCTCTACGTGGGTCTCCCCTGCCAGCCTGACCTCAGCTACAGGGTCCATCGTGTACCTGTCGTGGACGGTGAAGACCTCGTCTGAGTCGACCCACTCTTCCCCGATGAAGATGCCTGTGATGTCTTGGGCCTTCATCTCGCCGGATGTTCCCTCATCGCGGGAACCCTAGCGCGCAGCTGTATACAGAGATGGTGTGACACAACAGATCTGACACTGCTT
>Ga0255054_10000001_pt1 | contig 148115 bp, 119 predicted proteins | sample JV7_2_23_MG_FD_188634 | JGI IMG/M metagenome (GOLD analysis project Ga0255054, IMG submission 188634) | Seawater microbial communities from Jervis Inlet, British Columbia, Canada - JV7_2_23 | ecosystem: Environmental > Aquatic > Marine > Inlet | place: Canada: British Columbia | collected... | reverse complement strand
AAGCATCATTATAGAAGCCATCGCGGCTTAACGGAAGAACATAAAATAGCTTATTTAAAGTGGTTCTGTTACCAAAAAAATATATGAGAATAACAACATTTTGTGACCTTTATGCCCGCAATGACATCTAAAAAGTGTTACCGAATTATTGAGCTAGTACACCTATCCCCTTTTTCCATTGCAAATCTGACCCCAAGCTTATTGAACGAAAAAGGGATTTCCTATAGAATAATGAACCTAGAAAAGAAAAAATGCCTATACTTCAAATCGTAAAGTACGGAAATCCAACTCTTACTAAAAAAGCAGAGGAAATAATAAATCTAGATAAATATATCGAGAGACTTGCTCATAATATGGTTCAAACCATGTATGCAGCTCCTGGAATTGGGCTTGCCGCCCCTCAAGTCAATGAAAGCAAGAGATTAATAACCATTGATCTTTCAGTTGGGGAGAACAGTCAAAATCTGATTATCCTTATAAATCCCGAACTCGTTAGCCAGGAGGGAGAGCTAATCTCCGAAGAAGGCTGCTTATCGGTTCCGGATATTAATGAAAAAGTCGCCAGACCCTCTCGCGTTATTATCAGAGGCATTGATCTGAAAGGCAATGACAAAACTGTTGAAGCAGAAGGACTTTTAGCCAGAGTTCTCTGTCATGAGATTGACCATATTAATGGAAAATTATTTATAGACCACCTCTCTCTTCTCAAAAAAGGCCTTATCAAAAAGAGGCTAAAAAAAGCGGCTCAAACGGGCAAGATTTAATGAAAATTGTCTTCTTTGGCAGCCCTGTCTTAGCCCTTCCTTCATTAAAAAAACTCCTGGAGACTGATCACAGTATCGATCTCATTATTACTCAGCCTGACAGGCCCTCAGGAAGAGGGAAAAAACTTATGCCTTGTCCTGTAAAAAAAACTGCTTTGGATCTGAACATCCCTTATTATCAGCCTATAAAAATCAGAAAAGATGAAATCGCGCTTGATAAAATAAAAGAAATCGAGCCAGACCTTAATGTGGTCGTGGCCTACGGACAGATTATCCCCTCCTCAATCATCTATCTTCCAAGATATAACTCTTTTAATGTTCATTTTTCCCTTTTACCCAAGTACCGAGGGGCATCTCCTGTCCAGAAGGCTCTCTTAGATGGAGAAGCGAAAACAGGAATCACTATTCTTGAACTCAACGAGAAGATGGATGAAGGAGATATCCTTATCCAGGAAGAAGTCAATATTTTTCCTGATGAGAATGCGGCAGAGCTTGAAGCTCGCTTAGCACAAAAGGGAGCAGATCTTTTAATAAAGGCAATAGCTCAGATTGATAAATTAAAACACTGCAAGCAGGATCATTCTCAGGCTACTTACGCCCCTAAAATTAGGAAAGAAGATGGAAAAATTGACTGGACAAAAAATTCTCTCCTCATAGAAAGGCGGGTAAGGGCGTTCACTCCCTGGCCTTCAGCTTATGCTTTCCTTAAAGACATAAGGATAAAAATTCATAAAGGAAGAAAAATAGCAAAAAAAGCCCCACCCGGCTCTTCTGCCGGGAAAATTTCAGGAATAAATAAAGAAGGCATCGAGGTGTGTTGTGGAGAGGGAAGTATCTATCTTATCGAATGCCTTCAGCCTGAAAATAGAAAACGTATGGATGCTTATGCTTTTTCTCTTGGAGCTGAAATTAAGCCCGGGGATATATTTGCTTAGTTCTAAGGGATAGTTATTCTTCTAGAACATATTGGTAGGGATTGACAGCCTTTCCGTTTCGGCGAACCTCATAATGAACATGAGGGCCTAACGCTTTTCCTGTTTGTCCAATGTAGCCGACGACATCCCATCTTTTGATTTTCTGTCCGGCTCTGACCGCAAATTTGCTCAAATGACAGTAGACTGTCGTAAAGCCTCCCCCATGACTTATGATAACCGTATTTCCTCCGATTTTCTCTCTCTTGACATGAGAAACAAAACCATCAGCAGTAGCAACAATAGAATTTCCAAAACTAGAAGCGATATCGATACCATAGTGGAAAGCCTTTTTCCCCGTAAACGGATCTATTCTCGTGCCATAGGCAGAAGTCAGCCATCCCGTTGTTGGCCAGATAGTGGGAGTAGAAGCAAGTTTTGAAGTCTGGTTTTCGAAGAATCTCACCAATGTATCCAAATTCTTATCGATGCCATCTGCTTTTCTGCTAATCCTCTCTGCATGATTGAGACCAGCATCCTGACTATAATTTGAAGAACCCACTTCTTGGCCACTGCCTCTGTCTCCTCCCCCAACTCCAACTTCTTTCAGAACGTCAGGTGATTTGAGTCCCGCCATAACATTGATCTTTTTGGCATAGGTTTCAAATTCGTCAATATTCGCCTGGAGCTTATTTAGAGATACTTTATATTTAGTAATTGCCTGTTTTTGGCGGCTATTCTCATCAAAAAGTTCTCTGTATTTCTGCCTGGTAACATTCATTGAAAAATAATCGATGAGGAAGATGGTGAGAGCAGAAAAAAGTAAGGTGAGGACCGTCATTAAAATTTTAACTTTCTTTTCAGACAGAGTGACTGTTTTGAATTTACCTCTGTTGTGGGGAACAATTATCAGCGAAAAATACTTCTTAGCCATCAACTTCTCCCTTAATTATCATGAAAATAAAATTTAAGTCAAGAATTTTATTAAATTTATTCATCATGCCTCTTCCTCACATTTTCCTTAATCCAATCAGCAATATCCTGTGTAGATGAACCCGGCAAAAAAGTCCTGGATATTCCTATTTTCTCCAAGAAAGGGATATCTTTATCAGGAATAATTCCGCCTGCAATAACAGCAATATCATCTGCTCCTTTTTCTTTAAGGAGATCCATGATTTTTGGAAAAAGCACATTATGGGCACCAGAAAGAATGCTCAAACCTACCACATCAACATCCTCCTGAACGGCTGCATTGACAATTTCATCCGGTGTTCGCCTTATTCCTGTATAGATCACTTCATACCCAGCATCCCTTAAAGATCGACAGATCACTTTAGCACCCCGGTCATGTCCATCCAGGCCTGGTTTTGCTATCAGCACCCTAATGTTCTCACCTGTCATAAAATCCTCCATTCACCATGCAAGATTAACGGACATGACATTTTTTCTCATCCTCCTATTTATTTAGTCGTTTTTCTCATCTAAAAATTAATATGTAATAGGTTCCTGGTATTCTCCGTAAACTTCTCTCAAGGAATCCATGATCTCCCCTAAGGTTGCGTATGACTTGACGCAACTCAATAAATAGGGCATCAAATTCTGTTTATCTGAAGCTGCCTTTTTCAGGTCGAGTATTTTTTCCCCGACTTGGGCATTATTCCTTGTTTTCTTAACATCACGCAAGCGAGCCGTATGCTGCTCAGCAACCGTTTCATCGATTTTTAGAAAGGGAATAGGCTCGTGCTCCATCTCATAGGCATTAACTCCCACAATTATCTTTTCTTTTTTTTCAACAGCTTTTTGATACATATACGCACTATCAGCTATCTCCTTTTGAGGAAATCCGAGTTCTATAGCTTTGACCATTCCTCCCATATCATCAATTTTTCTGATATATTCCTTAGCATCCCTTTCCATTTCATCTGTCAGTTTTTCAATAAAATAAGATCCTCCCAAGGGATCAATACAATTGATTACGCCACTCTCATGAGCGATGATCTGCTGAGTTCTCAAGGCAATAGTCACAGCCTCTTCCGAGGGTAAAGCATAAGTTTCGTCAAGAGAATTTGTATGGAGGGATTGAGATCCACCTAGAACTGCGGCCAGAGCTTGGATGGCAACTCTTACAACATTGTTATAAGGCTGTTGGGCCATCAAAGAGACTCCCGATGTCTGAGTGTGAAACCTCAGCCATTCACACCTCTTATCCTTTGCTCCAAATCTTTCTTTCATCACCTCTGCCCAAATCTTTCGGGCCGCTCGAAATTTGGCAACTTCCTCAAAAAAATCATTGTGAGCATTAAAGAAGAAGGAAAGTCGAGGCACAAACTCTTCGACATCAAGTCCTCTCTCCTGTGCCCACTCCACGTACTCGATCCCATCCCTGAGAGTAAAAGCCAGTTCCTGGACAGCCGTAGATCCCGCTTCCCTTATATGATAGCCTGAAATGGAAATGGTATTCCACCTGGGAACTTCTTGGGATCCGTATTCAAAGGTGTCAACGATCAGTTTCATAGAAGGTTCTGGGGGAAAAATGAAGGTTTTTTGAGCGATATATTCCTTCAGAATATCATTCTGAATCGTTCCCGAGATTACTTTTGGAGAAACGCCCTGCTTTTCAGCAACAGCAATATACATGGCCCACAAAACTGCAGCAGGGGCATTTATAGTCATGGATGTCGATATCTTTTCCAGGGGAATCTCGTTAAAAAGAATTTCCATATCCGCCAAGGAATCTATCGCTACTCCGCATTTCCCTATTTCTCCCTGAGCCAGAGGATGGTCAGAGTCAAGACCCATTAAGGTAGGAAGATGGAAGGCAACACTCAATCCTGTTTGTCCATGAGAGAGAAGATATTTGTATCTTTTATTTGTGTCTTCAGCCGTCCCGAAACCTGAAAACTGTCTCATGGTCCACAAGCGGCCACGATACATGGTCGGATGGATTCCCCTGGTATACGGATATTCCCCGGGAAAACTCAATTGCTTCAAGTAATCGAAACCATCAAGATCAAGAGGTGTGTAAAGCTCTTTAATTTTTTTGCCTGAAATCGTTGTGTATTCCATCTTCTTAGAAGAAGCCTTTTTCAAGGCCTTATCGTACTTTTCCTCTTTCCAGTGGCTAAAAGAGTGTTTCAAGCTCACCTCGGAGGAGGTATTCTTTTTCAAGTGAGCCTCACTCCTTTTCTCTTATTTCTCGTCTGGATAATTTTCATATTTTATATTTACAGAGTGCCGTTTTATAGTCAATAGCTACACAAGATGATTCAAGGGGTGATTTTTCCTCCTCAATTATCACCTCAAAAGGGTATGTTGTGCCACCAGTTTCAGGTGACAATTCTCAGGAAATATTAAAAAATTTCAGGGCAGCGTTTTGCAGAAAGCAATTTTACCTTAAAATTAATTAAATTATTTTATTCCTCTGTAACTTTAAAAACTGCATCGTTCTCTCTAACAGGATTTTCCACCTTCATTCCTACTTGCTCACCTGCTTTTACTTTATCTACAGGGTCATGCTCCAGCTGCATTGACTCTATTTTTTGGTAAAAATCAGAGGTGTGTCCTTTGATGTGGATTGTATCTCCAACCTGAAGAGTTCCCTTGGATAATTCTAAAATACCTACATTTATTTTGGAGAAATAGTGAGTGATTTTTCCAATCTCTTCCTCCATGAAGGCCTCCTTCTTGAAAGGTTATTTAAAATTACCAGAATCACTCGAATTTCGCAAGCTATTTCCTAAGAGAGCATTTGGGGATGGATGAAGCGACCTTAAAAGAAAGGCTCAGGCAATATGGTTAAAAAGCACGTTGCTTTTGCCCCAAGGAATAAATGGGGCCAGGCCCCATTTATTCCCATGTTGAGAGTTGGACTTCATTCTGTTTTTGAACACTACCGCACGATAAAGTCTGACCCCGCGTGCCCGCTCAGCCTTTCTCACGGTTTTTTCACCATACAGCCTTCGCCAAGGCTAGGAAACCCAACCGAGTCAGGCAGCAATTCGTCTGAGCACAGCAAGCCATTGGATTTATTTTAAAGATAAATTCTCCATCTCATCGAACTGATGATATCGATAGACCTCATCCTCATAAGGAAGTATCTTTTCTTTAAAGACCGAGGAGTATTCCTCAGGGTTAGGAAGCTTACCCGAAAGAGCTGCTACGGCAGCCAGTTCTGCCGACCCCAGGTAAACGCGCGCTTTATCTCCTATGCGGTTATCAAAATTTCGAGTGGAGGTTGAAATAACAGTTGATCCAGGACTAACCCTGGCCTGGTTCCCCATGCAGAGGGAACAGCCGGGGATTTCAATCCGGGCGCCGACGCTGGAATAAATCGAATAATACTCTTCTTTCATCAGCTGATCCCTATCCATTTTTGTCGGGGGTGCTAGCCAGATGCGAGTGTTAAGGTGCCCTGAGCCATCAAAAATCTTTCCGGCTGCCCGGAAATGTCCGATGTTAGTCATGCAGGACCCGATGAAGATCTCGTCGATCTTGTCACCTGAAACATCAGAAAGGAATCTCACATCATCAGGATCATTGGGGCAAGCTACGATCGGCTCCCTTATATCTGCAAGGTTTATCTCAAGAACGGCTGTATACTTAGCATTATCATCTCTTCTTAGAAGCGCTGGTTTTTCTAACCATTCCTGACAGGCTTCTATCCTTCTCTGCAGAGTATTAGCATTCTGGTAGCCATCCTTTATCATTCTTTCCATTAAAGCAATATTGCTTCTCAGATACTTGCTAACGCTCTCGCTACTCAGGGCGACAGTCCCTCCTGCTGCAGAACGCTCAGCAGTGGCATTTGTCAGCTCAAATGCCTGCTCCACTTCCAGGTTGGGCAATCCTTCCATTTCAATAATTCGGCCATTAAAAATATTTTTTTTACCCTCTTTAGCTACCGTCACCAGCCCTTCTTGGATGGCAAAATAGGGAATAGCATTTACCGCATCTCTCAGGGTTATTCCGGGATTAAGCTCGCCCTTGAATTTCACCAGGACTGAATCAGGCATATCCAGGGGCATAAAACCGAGAGCTCCTGCAAAAGCAACGAGGCCAGAGCCTGCTGGAAAGCTGAGCCCGATGGGGAAACGGGTGTGGGAATCACCAGCAGTTCCCAGCGTGTCAGGAACCAAGAAGCGATTCATCCAGGAATGGATAATGCCATCACCGGATTTAAGGGCTACACCTTTTCGTTCCGTAATGAATTCCGTAAGCGATTTATGCATTTTGACATCTGTGGGCTTTGGGTAGGCGGCGGTATGACAGAAGGACTGCATGAACAAATCTGCCTGGAATTCCATACAGGCAAGTTCTTTCAATTCATCCGCAGTCATCGGGCCTGTAGTATCCTGAGAACCGACTGTCGTCATCTTCGCATCACAAGCAGCACCTGGGAGTATACCCTCTAAGCCACAGGCTTTCTCTACAATCTTTTGGGCCAGGGAATATCCCTGCCCTGGTTCTGGCGTAGGTCTCTCAGGGATTATGAAAAAATCTGCCTCGTCCTTTCCCAAGGCCTGGCGTGCTTTGGCAGTTAACGACCGACCTATAATAAGGCTAAGACGTCCTCCGGTGCGGTATTCATCCTTGATTGTCGCCGGCTGATATTCAAACGAGGCCATGACTTCCCCGGCTTCGTTAGCGATGGTCTGAGATTTCGTATCGATGGAGAGGATGTCGCCAGTCTTCATCTTCGCCACATCGCACACAAGAGGCAGCCCGCCTGAATCTTCTACTGTATTGAAAAAAATTGGAGCGATCATACTTCCGATTACAACTCCTTCTTTGCGCTTGTTCGGAACAAAAGGAATATCCTCTCCAATGTGCCACAACAAGGAATTAGTAGCGGACTTTCTTGAAGAGCCAGTGCCTACAACATCTGCCACGAAAGCTACACGGTGCCCTTCGTTGCGGAATTTTCTGATTGTATCGATCCCTCCTGGAAATCTCGTCTCTCCCATTGAGAGGGCATGAAAAGGGATGTCCGGCCTGTTCCAGGCATACTTTGCTGGGGATAAATCATCGGTGTTAACCTCGCCATCAACCTTAAATACCTTGAGGAACAGCTTTTCTGGAAACTTTGGTCTGGAAAGGAACCAATCTCCATCCGCCCAGGATGCAAGAACCTCTTTTGCACAGCGGTTGCTTTTCGACATTTCAACAATCTTATCGAAAGCACTGTAAACCAGGATAATCTGCTTCAATGCTTTGGTGGACTCTCCAGCAAGTTCTTCATCTTTCAAAAAACCGAGCAAAGGCTCTATATTAAAACCTCCAAGCATCGTGCCCAGCAGAAAAACTGCCTCCGTTTTGGATAATAACGGAGAAGAGATCTCTCTTTCTGCAACCTTTGTCAACCAGGCTGCTTTAACCTTTGCCGAAGCATCGACTCCTGGTGAAACCCGATTTCTTAAGAGGTTCAAAAGAAGCTCTTCCTTACCCACAGGTGGATTTTCCAGTAGTTTACAAACTTCCTCGATCTCTTCAGGGCTTAAGGGCAAAGGAGGAACTCCCTGTTTTTGCCTTTCAGCTTCATGTTTGAAATATGATTCCAGCATTATCGCTTCTCCGTGTATATTTTGCCTTGATTAGTATACTGTATAAAATGTTTGTACTTATTTGTCAAAATCATTTTACCTTAATTATTCATAAAATATGCCGACACCATATATTATTATCAATGATATTAGCTCTTTAGGTAGGTTTTTCTCAAGATCAAGATGCCCTTAGAAAATCATGGACTGACTTTTTAATATAAAAAAGTAGCCTGCCCCCTTTTTATTGACGTCGGTTTCATTAGTTGATTTCCATCAAAAATAATTATAATATTCATTTTCCGTTTTTATTAATTCATATATTTTATAATAGGGAGGCTTAATAATGGATAATACCGCAATTGAGAAGGCAAAAGATCATTTTGGTCAGATTGTCGAAGACCAGCTAGGCCGCATCGAGACCATGAAAAAAGCTGCGGATTGGATTGATTATTCTCAAGTAAAACCCATTATCGTTGGAGTCATAGGCGGAGATGGGATTGGTCCTTCTATCGCCAAAGAATCACGCCGCATTCTGGAATTCCTGCTTCAGGAAGAAATAGAAAAAGGGAAAGTTGAGATCCGGGATATAGAAGGACTAACGATAGAAAACCGTTCCAAGCATAAAAAAGCTATTCCTGATGATGTCCTGGAAGAGATTAAAAAATGTCATGTTACACTTAAGGGCCCAACCACAACGCCTAGAAAAGGGGATCCATGGCCTAATATTGAGAGTGCTAACGTTGCCATGCGGCGCTACTTAGACCTTTTTGCCAACGTGAGACCTGTGAGTGTCCCCAAAGAGGGAATAAACTGGATGTTTTTTCGAGAAAACACAGAAGGTGCTTATATCATGGGGAGTAAAGGAATCAATGTCACTGATGATCTAGCTATTGACTTTAAAGTTATCACATCTCAGGGAGCAGAGAGAATTATCCGTCTGGCTTTTGATTATGCCCATAAAAATAAAATTGATCGAGTCACGATCGTAACAAAAGCCAATGTGGTTAAAACCACAGATGGAAAATTCTTGGATATCGGTTATAAAATTGCCGAAGAATATCCAGAGATAGAATGCGATGATTGGTACATCGATATCATGACCGCTAAGCTTGTGGACCCCAAACGCAGGACTCAATTCAAGGTTGTCGTCCTCCCCAACCTCTATGGAGATATCCTTACTGACGAAGCTGCTGAATTCCAGGGAGGTGTTGGAACTGCGGGAAGTGCAAATATCGGAAAACAGTATTCCATGTTTGAAGCAATCCACGGTTCTGCCCCCCGTATGGTTAAAGAAGGGCGAGCTCAGTATGCAGATCCATGCAGCATGATTCGAGCTGCAGCCTTACTGATTAGCCATATAGGCCATCCTGAAAGAGGAAAAAACCTAGAAATGGCGCTGGATATTTGCGGCCAATACGAGAAGAAACTGGTTTTAACTGGCCGGGATACTGGATGTACTGGAGCAGAATATGCCAACTACCTCATGGAAACTCTTCAGAACCCTGGACTGAAAGATAAGTGGGAAAGCTATACAAAACAGCTTTAAATAAGGTGGTTCATCCCTTTTAAGAAGTAAAAAAAGTGCCTGTCTCCTTATAGTGTTATTTTCAAATTGCATGAAAAATGGGACCTGTAGCCTTTTTGCTTGACTGCTATAAAAATTTGCATTATATTCAGACTTCAAATAAGCATGGTTTCTTTTCAAAACATCTAAAAGTTTTTCGCGCCAGAAAAAAAACTGGGTTAATCAATAAAGACAATAAAGCTCAAAAGAAATAACTGGCTATAAATAATTTTTATTCATAATAATCAAAAATTAGAGGAGGTTTAATAATGAGGAAAAAAATAACAGTAGTCGGAGCCGGACATGTTGGAGAAGTCACTGCATTCAAGATCGCTGAGAAGGAATTAGGAGATGTAGTGCTGCTTGATGTCGTAGAAGATATGCCCATCGGAAAGGGTTTGGATATGCGCGAAGGCGGACCTGTTGGAAAATACGACTCCGCTATCGTGGGCACAAACTCCTACGCAGACACTGCCGATTCCGATATTATTGTCATCACTGCGGGAAAGCCACGAAAGCCTGGAATGAGTAGGGATGAACTTCTTGAAGCAAATGTCAATATTATCAAGCCTGTAACCGAAGAAGTCGTCAAATTCTCTCCCAATGCTATGCTGCTGGTTGTCACCAACCCTCTCGACGCCATGGTTTACACAGCTTTTAAAGTCAGCAAATTCCCAAAAAACAGAGTCTTCGGGATGGCAGGGATTCTGGACACAACGCGATTCAGGGCTTTTATTTCAATGGAGCTCAATGTCTCGGTTGAGAACATTCAGGCTCTTGTTCTGGGAGGACATGGAGATACCATGGTTCCCATTGCCCGGTACACAACCATCGCTGGAATTCCTCTCTCTCATTTCCTGCGACCGGACAGGATTGAGGCTATTATCGAAAGAACAAGAAAGGGTGGCGGTGAAATCGTCAAATACCTGAAAACAGGAAGCGCATACTATGCACCCTCGCTGGCTGTAGCAGAAATGGTAGAATCCATCGTCAAAGACAAGAAAAAAATACTCCCCTGTGCAGCATATCTTGAAGGAGAATACGGAATCAATGACCTTTATTTTGGAGTGCCCATCAAATTAGGTGCCGGTGGAGTTGAAGAAATCATACAGATAGAGCTTACCGACCAGGAGAAAGAAGCTATGAAAAACTCAGAGGCTGCTGTTCGCAACATAGTAAACCTGATTAAACTCTGAGGAGAATGGCTGAACACAGAATCGAAACCCCTGTCTCGGATGAAGACATCGCCAAACTACGGGCTGGAGACAAAATTTTCATCACCGGCTATCTTTATACAGGGAGAGACTCTGCTCATAAAAAACTGATTGAACTTGTCAAAGAAGGCAAACAATTACCGATAGACGTTAAAGGACAAATTATCTATTATGTTGGTCCTACACCTGCCCGTCCTGGAAATCCCATCGGTTCTGCAGGACCAACTACAAGTTACAGGATGGACTCCTTTGCCCCAACTCTTCACTCTCTCGGTCTTAAAGGAACAATCGGAAAAGGATCCAGGAATGAAGAAGTCAAAGAATCCTTAAAGAAATACAAAGGTGTTTATCTTGCCGCAGTCGGTGGAGCTGGAGCTCTTATATCTAAAAGTATCGAAGAATCTGAAGTCATTGCTTATCCAGAATTGGGACCTGAAGCGATAAGAAGAATTAAAGTCAAAGATTTTCCCTGTATTGTTATCAACGATATGTATGGTGGCGATCTTTATCAAGAGGGCAAAAAGAAGTATCAGAAGGATTGAAGAAGAGACTTAAAAACAAACAGCTAACTTATCTTTCCTTTCTTCCTCCCTGGGGAAGAGTTCTGGGTTTGAAGATAATATTATCACTTTATTCAAAAGACAATTGGAAAAAATAGGCATAAAGATCTTATAAAAGGATAAATACGATGAAAATTCATGAGTATCAGGCCAAACAAATTCTCAGCAAGCATGACGTTCAAATTCCCCGGGGAGAGGTGGCTGATAACCCTTCCAGAGCTCGCGAAATTGCTGATAAAATCGGCCCGAGAGTCGTGCTTAAAGCTCAGGTCCATGCGGGAGGAAGAGGCAAAGGAGGAGGCATCAAGCTGGCAAAGAATCCTCAAGAAGCAGAAAAAATTGCCAATGAAATGATCGGGATGACCCTGGTCACTCCCCAAACCGGGCCAGAAGGAAAACTAGTAAAAAGAATTCTTGTAGAAGAAGCACTAGATATTGCTCGAGAACTTTACATAGGAATTATTATAGACAGAGCAAAGGAGGTTCCTGTTGTCATGGCTTCTTCTGAAGGGGGAGTTGAGATAGAAAAAGTCGCTGCTGAAACACCAGAGCTTATCTTTAAAGAATATATTAATCCGGCCACCGGATTTCTCCCGTTTCAAGCTAGAAACCTAGCTTTTAAACTATGCCTCGAGGGAGGGACATTTAAACAAGGCGTTAAATTTCTCATTGGCCTTCTTAAAGCATTCGAAGCCACTGATGCATCACTTGCAGAAATAAATCCCTTACTCATCACAGAACAAGGAAATGTCCTTGCTCTTGACGCCAAGATGAACTTCGATGACAATGCCCTTCTCCGTCACCCCGACATCAAAGAGATGAGGGATCTGGACGAGGAAGATCCTTTAGAAGTCGAAGCATCGTCTTTCAACTTGAACTACATAAAACTGGACGGAAACGTAGGCTGTATGGTGAACGGAGCAGGCCTTGCTATGGCAACCATGGATATCATAATGCATTCTGGTGGAATGCCGGCAAACTTCCTCGATGTTGGCGGTGGAGTATCAGAAGAAGCAGTCAAGAATGCCTTTAAAATTTTCGTCTCGGACAAGGATGTAAAAGCAGCCTTGGTCAATATTTTTGGAGGCATTGTTCGATGCGATTTGGTGGCAAGCGGTATTGTTAAAGCGGCCAAAGAATTCGGTCTCAAGGTACCCATGGTGGTCCGACTCGAAGGAACCAACGTAGAGCTTGGAAAAAAGATCCTAAAAGAATCAGGGCTTTCTTTCTACTCCGCCGAGACGATGAAAGAAGCGGCTGAAAAAGTTGTTCCCCTTGCCAAACAATAAGAAAGGAGTGGAATATGAGCATAATCATCGATGAAAAGACACGAGTTGTGGTTCAGGGAATCACAGGAGGAGAAGGCACCTTCCATACTCAAAAAATGCAGGAGTACGGAACAGCTGTGGTTGCCGGAGTCACCCCCGGAAAAGGAGGAACTACCCACCTCAATGTTCCTGTTTATAACTCAGTTGCTGATGCGGTTGAAAAGGAAGGAGCAGATGCCTCTGCAATTTTTGTCCCCGCCTTTTATGCCTCTGATGCTATCATGGAAGCCGCAGATGCAGGGATTAAATGCATCGTCTGCATTACCGAAGGCATCCCGACCTTTGATATGATTAAAGCAAAATTATTCCTCAAGGAAAAAGATTGTTGCCTGATTGGACCAAACACTCCTGGGATCATCTCTCCTGGAAAGTGCAAAATCGGGATCATGCCAGGCCACATTCATACGCCTGGAACAATCGGCATTATTTCCCGCTCCGGCACACTAACCTACGAGGCTGTAGACCAGGTGACTAAGTTGGGATATGGCCAGTCGACTGCAGTGGGCATAGGTGGTGATCCCATTGTTGGCCTCCAATTCATAGATCTTCTGAGATTCTTCAAAGATGACAAGGATACAGAGGCAGTTATCCTGATCGGAGAGATAGGAGGAACTGCAGAGGAAGAGGCTGCTGAATACATCAAGAAAGAATTTTCTAGGCCAGTCGTGAGCTTTATCGCCGGCCAGACCGCTCCCCCAGGAAGAAGGATGGGCCATGCAGGTGCTATCATTTCAGGAGGAAAAGGCACAGCTAAAGAAAAGATGAAGGCCTTAGAAGAAGCTGGAGTCCATGTAGCCAAAAGTCCGGCTGAGATCGGTCAAAAAGTTAAAAATGCACTTACTGGGATCTGATTCTTCAAGTATTGTAGGGGATTAATTTATCAAGCATGGGAAAAACAGGAAGTATTCTTTGCAGGGGCTTGATTTATCTGCAGAAACTTGATTCATCAAACATGACAAAAACAGGAGGTATTCTTTGTAGGGGCTTGATTTATCTGCAGGAGCTTGATTCATCAAACATGGAAAAATGAGAAAAATTCTTTGTAGGGGCTTGATTTATCAAGCCCGCACTTTTTTATTTGAGATGATTAAAAATGTGTGTTTGACAAATCAAACACCTAAATAAACCTTGGGAATGAAATATATCATTCAAGGAGATCTATTATGAAAAATGCCATTAAGTTTTTCTTTCTCACAGTATTTATCCTTATCTTTTCTCTATCTTCCGCTATAACTGCCCAGCAGCAAGAGCCAGCTCCTGTTAAAGCCTCTCAAATCAAAGGAAATATCTATGAAGTAGAGGGAGGAAGAGGCGCCAATGCTGGATTCTTCATAGGAGAAAAAGAGGTTCTGGTCATAGATGCAAAAATGACCGAAGAATCGGCTAAACAGATGATTGCTGAAATCAAAAAATTGACTCCCATTCCCGTAAAGTATGTTATTCTAACCCACAGCGACGGCGATCATGTCAATGGCCTTGCCGGCTTCGCAGCAGATGTAATCATTGCCACTCATCATCAAACAGCAAAGGACATGGACTCTGCTTTCAAAGATGCGAAGCTAAGATCCTACCTTCCTGGCCTTACGTTTTCAAAAAAAATGAAGATTCATTTTGGAGACAAGACAGTCAAGTTATTTCATTTTGGTCCTGCTCACACAAGCGGGGATGTCGTCGTCTATTTTCCCGCCGAGAAAGTCGCTTTCATCGGAGATCTACTATTTCTGGGAAGAGATCCCTTGATCCACAGACATAAAAACGGAAACTCCTTCGGACTTGTCAAGACGCTAAAAAGCATCCTGAAACTTGGCGCCGACACATTTATCCACGGTCACGGCAGCATTGCCAGCCCTAAGGATCTGGAAGACATGATAAAATCTCTTGAAGAAAAGCAGACAAAAATAAAGGCTCTTATCAAAGAAGGGAAATCCTTAGAGGAAATTAAGAAAATTTTTAATGTGGAGGACCGCCCACCTCGTCCAGGCAGAACCAGAAGGCCCGGTCTTGTCGAGACGATTTATCTCGAACTTACAGAGAAAAAATAGCTCTCCTGTCTATCTTCGCCAATTCTTATAGGGGATGAGGGGCAGCGCTTTCTTTCCAGCGAACCTGTAGAAAGGAAAAATATCGCCCACTTCAGGAACCAATTTGAACTTCCTGTAACGAATGAATCCGTACTGAGACTGGGGTTCAAGTAGGCAAGGAACTAAGTTAGCCCCCCATTGAGCACAGCTTACGTAAAAATCACCTCGTTTTATGATCGTCTGGAGCTTTTTCTTTTCTACCTCAATCTTTTTAGGTGGTAGATAATCATCCCCTGCCGGCACAATCTCTTTAGTCCGGTAGGATTCGATCTCAAGATGGATATCTTTACTGAACATTTCAACTTTTATGTCATGACCGAGAAGAGTTTCTACAACATCCAGATGCCTGGCGGGAATAATATAGCCTAAAGGACGTGGAACGCTTAGGGTTGGCTCCACATTAGGAAACCAATTCGAGACGGCTTCTTTGACGACTTTCTGTTCTGAAGGACTGCGATAACGAGCCATATCATCTCGAGTAATAAGGTCGCCTGCCTTTTTGTCGACTTTGAGAACTCCCCTTATCGGAGCCTCACTCCGCTCGAATTTCTTTATGATCAACTCTGGTTCTTTCTCATCCCTGGCATATTGCATTCTCAAATGAACTAAATCATCTTCAGAAAATACTTTTGCCTTCACAAGGAGTTTTCTCCTAAGGTCATTCACTAAAGAGATAATTTCTTCTCCATGTCCAGCAATGCTTTCTGCAAAATATCTGATTCCGTAATACTGGTAGTTCGTTCTCTCTTTTAAGGTTTCAAGATCGTGACGCGAAGCTCCTTCCTGGATAAAAGATAGAGTTTCATAGATCCCTAAACTGTTACGGCCATCGTTAAGGTCAGTTGTGCTGAAGCGCTTCATCTCATCCCGGCCCTTCAGATCTTCTTGTCTGTATTGCACTCCAGCAGATGAGTCTATCCCCATAGGCTGAGTTATAAGGTACTCCTGGTGGGTTATTCGTTTCTTCTCAAGTTTTTTCCAGACTTCAGCTAATATCTTTGACCGGGAAAATTTTTGAAGACTCTGATGGATATTTGCATTGGAAACACAGCCGATGGATACGCGATAGAAATTATCACCCTTTTCATGAACATCCATTGTCACTTCAGGCATCCAGGCTCTGAAGACATGATGGATGGTCTCAACTTCTGGCGCCTCGAGCTTGACATGATCCCTGTTCAGGTCCAAATCTTGCTCATTGCGGCGCTGGTCGAACCAGTTTCCGTAGGGATTTGTCTGAGGGATGATCAGGAAATTAACCTTCTTCACTAGACTCTCAAGCTTGCCTGTTGCCAGGTCTTTAATAAGCCACAAAGCAGCTTCTTTGGCAGATTGTTCACCTCCGTGCTGGGCTGCGATTAGCAGAAGAGTTGGTTTCTTCCTGTTTAGCTTATGGGGAGAATCAGCTCCCTCTTCACTTATGATGCACAGGTAGAGGTCTTTTGAAGGATATTTTTCTGTCTCTCTTGTCTGGCCGATTATCTGGACTTTCATCTCTTCTGAAAGATGACTCACGCGGCTTAAAAATTCCGTTATTTTTTCATATTGGCTGTATTGAGTATAGTTTGTCTCTTCAGCAGGTGTCTTGACAGTTTCCGCCCAAACAGAAAATTGCATAAAGACGATAAAAAAAACTAAAAGAACTATAATTTTAGATATTTTAGATCGCATATACTCCTCCTCTATTAACCTGATTTATTCATAAATTATGCCGACAGCAATATTTATTTTCATTGATATCTAATCATTACTCTGATTTCATTTCTAGCATAACATTCAATCGGTTTCTAATGCGTTTCTTTTTATTATATGTCGGCATAATTTATTTTCATTGATATCTACTCATTACTCTGATTTCACTTCTACTCTACTCCAGTCAATTTATCAACCTCCCTGTCCTTCCTTCTCAGGAGGTTGAAACTTCAATAAAACTTCTAGCTGTTGAGCATTTCTGAGAAGACAGAATTTTACTTCATCTTCCCAGTTGAATTCGGCTAAATAGATTCTAAGCTCATTTATGTCATAGAAACTCTTTCCATCGACTGAAAGAACGACATCTCCTTTCTCAAAATTTGCATTTTTAGAAATTCCATCTATGGGTTTACGTTCGATCACCAAATTATCCAGCCTGTCAAATTTCTTAAAACCCAATCCGATGGAAGGAAAAATAGGCATCTTTTCTTCATTAATGCCCCAAACATAATCTGCAAGGCTCCTTGCTACTTTAATGCTCTTTTTCCCTTCAGGGATAACAACACATATAACTGTTTTAAGGGGAAGACGATTTTTTTCGTATGCTCGGCGGTTTATCCCCAAATTATAAAGAAGATGACCTGAGCCGACCAGAACAACCATCTTTCGCCCCTCTCTCTCCCGGGACTGGATAGCATTGAAAGCCATGACCTCATCCCAAGCAGCTTGAGCCCGGTAAAGACCCTCGAATACCATGTCCAGATCTCCATCTTTCATCTGATGAGGGAAGTCCATTGACTCAAAAATCGTTCGAATAAGGACCCTGTGTTCTTCATGAGAGACGTCGGGCTTGGGAACGGCTTTTTTTTCATCTTCTGATAGCTTACCCCAACCTTTCATCCTAATTTTACTGATGATTGTTCTCGGAGCATTCAAGGCATATAGGGGAATTTTATTGTTTTTAGCAAGTTTAAATATCTTTTCATAAAAGCCAAAGTTGAAATTCCAATTGACATACCATCGAGATTCTCGAATGAACTCGTCCTGGGAAAGAATAGCCATGCTCCATTTATTCAAAGCTTCCTGGAAACTGACAGGAAACATCTCTAAGCCAATGGATAAATTTCTATCTTGCTCGTATAATGCCTGAATTATCTTTGATTGAATATCGTGCATAGGCAGGCTGTTGTGAGTTTCTCCTATATAAATGAATTCACTTTCTTTCATCTCCTTAATCATTTTTTGGAAAGAAATATGGCTTCCTTCGCGTGCTGAATAAATTTTTCCTGCTGAAACGTTAATTGTTTTATCTTTGAGCTCTTTGTCCCCGATCTTGAGAAGCAGGATTTTATCCTCTTCTTCCTGTCCGGAGAGAATGGAAAACGTTAAAAGAAAAATAGAAATTGCCGTGATTTTTTTAATGGTCATTTTTTCTCTCACTTTATATTTTTTTATGTATCATATCTCCGATTTTTTGTTGATGTCAATTTACTTATGCGTTTGTTTACATTCCAGTGTCTTTAATTTACACTAACGGAAGCAAAATCTTTTTATGAAATATCAAAGCACAGAACCAAAAAAAACAATCCGAACATTTGCCCTCGCCTCCTTTCTGAATGACTTAGGCTCTGACATGATCTATCCTGTCTGGCCTCTCTTTGTGACCACAATTTTAAAGGCAAACATGGCTGTCCTTGGTTTTTTGGACGGGCTCGGAGACGCTCTTGTCTCCATCTCCCAGGCTGGTTCAGGGTATTTATCGGACAGAATCAAAAAACGAAAGGTCTTTATCTGGACAGGCTATTTGCTTGGAGCCCTCTCAAGACTTGGTTATTCGATCTCAACAATCTGGCCGCATCTCGTTCCCTTTAGAGTACTGGATCGTACGGGAAAAATCAGAAGCGCTCCACGCGATGCAATAGTAGCTGATGTTTCAACCAAAGAAAACAGGGGCAAAAACTTTGGTCTTTTGAGAGCCATGGATCACCTGGGCGCAGTGTTTGGTATTCTTATCTGTATTGCACTTTTTAGTTTATTGGGATACCGAATTTTATTTGCCCTGGCAGCCATCCCCTCAGTAGTCAGTGCCTTCCTTGTTTTTACATTAATAAAAGAAAAAAAAACTGAGCCTATTAAAATCTACAAAGGAATCTCACTGAAAGATCTGGACAGAAACTTCAGGCTTTTCCTTGTTTTGAGCTCGTTCTATGCCCTTGGAGCCTTCAGCTATTCTTTTTTACTCATCTACGCCACTAAATTTGGCTTTAAACCGGCCTTTGTCCCAGTCCTTTATTTAATCTTTACGTTCTCAGCCTTTCTTTTCTCTTATCCTTTCGGAAAGCTCTCGGATAAGATAGGAAGAAAACCCGTACTCTTAATCTCTTACCTTTTCTGGATCGCAGTCTGTCTTGTCGTAATTTCCGAACCAAATCGAATGATGATAATACTCGTCTTTATTCTTTATGGAGCTCATAAAGGAGCCTTAGAACCTGTGCAAAGAACCTTTGTCTGCGAGCTTGCTCCCTCAGAATTTAGAGCAAGCTGCTTGGGCGGATTCCAGATGATAATCGGTTTATGCGCCCTTCCCGCTTCCTTTGTCGCAGGAGTGCTCTGGGATACACTCGGCTTTCTTGTCCCCTTCTATCTTTCGCTCATTCTTACACTCATATCGGGAATTATGCTCTTTTTTGTAAAAAGACGTTAATCCTCAACTCATCTCATGATTTTTACAGTTCAGAATATTATTTTGGCTGCCTTGCTTTGGAAGCGAACAGTGGTGGGATAAACTGAAAGAAAAAATAAGGATTATTATTGATGAGTAAATTAGCGATTTAATTGGATAATAACTTTCAAGGAATCTTTTGGATTAGCTGCCAGTTGAAATCCTTTGGATATTTCAGTTAGAGGGAATTCATGAGTGATAAGACTATGAACATTGATTTTTTTGTCCTTAATAAGCTCCAATGATTTTTTAAGGTCATCAGGAGCTGCTCCGTATGATGTTGTTACTGTAATTTCGTTCCTCCAGAAATCAACTACCGGAACTTCAATATTTTTGTTTGGAATGGCAAAAAAGAGTATTATTCCTTTTCTATCTATAAATTTAAATGCTTGCTGAGCAGCCTGGAGAGCACCAGTACAAACTATTATTCTTTCTGCCTTAAGGTTAAAATCTTCTCTCGCATGTATCACTTCATCTGCGCCAAACTCTTTTGCTTTTTTTAGCCTATAGTCATCAACATCCGTGGCAACAACTTTTGCTCCTCTTAATTTCGCCAATTGTATATTCGATAATCCAGATACTCCGCTACCTAATATCAGAACAGTATGGTTCTTTTTTACATTAATCACTTTTTGGCCTCTTATACAACAAGCCAGAGGCTCAACCATGGTGCCCTCTTCATAACTAATATTTTCAGGTAGAAGAAAAGTCCCATGCTCAACATTTATTCCTGGCACCCTAATAAATTCGCTGAAGCCGCCAGGGTCATAATTTCCTTTATGTAATACCTCACAAGCAGTATGGTTCCCTTCTAAACAATATTTGCATTCATAACAGGGTACATGATGGGTTACAAAGACACGCTGGCCCGCTTTAAATTTCTTCACTCCCTCTCCAACTTCGACAATATCTCCAGTTGCCTCATGGCCAAGGACGCGAGGAGCCTTCTTTATTCTGTACCATTCCATTACATCTGTGCCGCATATGCTTGAAGCTTTAATCTTTACTAGAATTTCGCCTTCTTTAATTTTTGGTTTTGGCCTTTCCTGGATTCTTATATCTTTGTTGTTGTAGTAGACAGCTACTTTCATGAATTCTCTAAATATTTAATTATTTAGTCCTTTTCATTCTGTGTGGGTAAGACATGTTTTGAGGTAATAAAAATAAATAAATTATTTCTTCTTGTATATTCCAAACGCCTGATCAACAGTATTATTTTTATGGACAATGGCTCTGACTGCCTTAATCATACCAACTGGATTATCTGACTGGAATATGTTTCTACCCATGTCGACGCCAACTGCTCCATCTTTCACCGCATCACGAGCCATCTGCAAAGCAGCCTTCTCTTCAATCTTTTTGCCGCCAGCGATAACTACAGGAACATTTCCGCATGCCTCAACAACCTCTCTAAAATTCTTGCAATAATAGGTTTTTACCATATGCGCGCCAATCTCGACACAAATCCTGCTGGCTAAACTCAAATACTTTGAATCTCTGACCATCTCTTTTCCTACTGCCGTTACGGCCAGAACTGGAATGCCGTAATCTTCTCCTTCGTTGATAATCTTGGACAGGTTTTCTATTGATTGTTTTTCATATTCTCCGCCGACAAAGACAGAACAAGTAATTGCTGAAGCATTTATCCTTACTGCATCTTGAATTGACGTTGTGATTATCTCGTTTGAAAGCTCTTTCAAAATACTCTGACCACCAGATACTCTTAAAACAATAGGCTTCTCCATCTCTGGAGGAATCCAGTTTCTTAGAGCACCCCTCGTAATCATTAATGCATCTGCGTAAGGTAATAATGGAATAACTGTTTTGCCCAGGTTTTTTAAACCGGTGGTTGGGCCTTGAAAATAACCATGATCAACAGCCAGCATGACAAGGCGCCCTGTTTTTGGATTAATTATTCTTGATAATCTGTTTTGCATTCCCCAGTTCATTTTTACACCCCCTGGACGGTATCAAAAGATTAAAGGCTTGCTTTGCAAACTCATGAAAATGGTTTTGTTTGTTTATTCTTCTTCCTCTTCTGGTTTAATCCGGCCTTCTTTGATGGCCTCTTTAATGACTTTTTGATGAAGGTGAGTTGGAACTTCGTCGTAATGAGAAAATTCCATGATAAAGGATCCCCTGCCCCCAGTGATTGATGTGAGGGTGGGTTCAAAATCCAACATTTCGGCCATGGGAACCTGGGCTTTTATGATGCGCAAATTTCCCCTCTGCTCCATACCCTGAACCTTCCCTCTTCGCCCGTTAAGGTTTCCCATGATGTCTCCCATGTAGGCTTCGGGCGTGTAGACTTCAATATTCATGAGAGGCTCAAGCAGTGTTGACTTTGCTTCTTTCATCCCTTTTTTAAAAGCCATAGAGGCAGCAACCTTGAAGGCGATATCAGAAGAGTCAACATCATGGTAAGTGCCATCATACAGGATTACCTTAAAATCAATAACGGGATAACCAGCTATCACGCCTTTTTTTCGCGCTTCTTGAATTCCTTTCTCGATAGAAGGAATGTAGTTTTTAGGAATAGACCCTCCAAATATTTTATCCACAAATTCAAAATCCTTTCCTTTGGGAAGAGGCTCCATTTTTATCCTAACGTCTCCATACTGCCCGCGGCCTCCTGTCTGCTTCTTATATTTACCCTGAACATCCGATTTTCCCTTAATGGTTTCCTTGTAAGGTATTTTAGGAGGCTTTAGCTCGACATCTACATTATATCTCTTTTTTAATCGATTGATAATGATCTCCACATGGAGCTGGCCATTCCCAGAAATGATTAATTCGTTTGTTTGGGACTCTCTTTCAATTCTTACGGTAGGGTCCTCTTCTGTAATCCGGTGAATTGCTTGGGAAATTCTATCCTCATCTGCCCGGGTTTTGGGTTCAATGGCAAAGGAAATAGATGGCTCGGGAAATCCGATAGGAGAAAATTCAACAGAACTCCCCTTGGCACAAAGCGTATTTCCTGTTGAAGTTTCCTTTAATTTAGCTGTGGCTACAATATCACCAGCTTTAGCCTGCCCTGCTGGTATCTGTTCCTTTCCTTGAAGGAAAAAAAGACCTCCCAGTTTTTCAGCCCCATCCTTACTGGAATTCATTACAGTTGAATCCGGGTTTACTCTTCCGGAGAAAACTCTCAATAAGGAAATTCTTCCGGTGTAGGGATCGGAAATTGTTTTAAAAACCAGAGCAGAGAAAGGCTGGTCAAGAGAAAGTTTAATAGTTCCCTTCTCTCCTTCTATTTCTCCTCTTTCAAGAGGAGAAGGCAAGAAATTCACAATTCCGTCAAGGATTGGTTGAGTTCCTATGTTTAAGAGGGCAGAAGCAATAAAGATGGGAAATACCTGCCTGTTGAGTATACTTCCCCTAAGGCCCTCAATGAGCTCCTCGGGAGAAAGCTCTCCTTTTTCAAAATATTTTTCCATCAATTGCTCATCGTTTTCGGCAACCATCTCTGTCAGCTCTTCAATTTTTTTGTCAGCTTCTTCTTTTAAGTCTGAAGGAATCTCTTCTTCTTTGAACTTCCCGCTTTCATTCTTTTCAAAAATGTAAGCCTTTTTGCTGATTAAATCCACAACTCCAGTAAACTTATCCTCTTCTCCAATTGGGAGCTGAATTGGTACAGCTTGGCGACCGAAAGCTTGATGGATGGATTCTACAGTTCGCTTATAGTTGGAGTTTTCTCTGTCTAATTTATTTATGATAAGGATTCGAGGGAGGTCAAACTCTTTGAGCATTTCCCACACTTTTTCTGTTCCGACCTCGATACCTGCCACTCCACCGACCATAACCGCTCCTGCATCCACTGCCCTCAAGCTGGCTCTTGTATCCCAGAGGAAATTAGTATAACCGGGACAATCCACAATATTAACCTTGTGGCCATTCCACTCTAAAAAACAGGCAGCCGAATTGATGGAAATATTCCTTTCTATTTCATCTGGATCATAATCAGTCACTGTATTGCCTTTCTCGACTTTTGTAAATCTGGTTGTCACCTTCGAATTAAACAAGAAGGCGGATGTCAGTGAGGTTTTCCCTGAAGAGCCATGACCGATGATTGCAATATTCCTGATTTTATCTGCAGTATAATCTTTCATTTTGGAGCCTCCCTAGAAATACTAGATTCGATTCGTAATAATTTATATTTTTGGCTTCTTTTGAAAAATAACAACCGATATAATACAACAAAAATTCCCTTCTTCTCAAGATAAAAAAAAGTAATAAAAGGGGATAGCTCTTTATACTCGGTAATTAAGCTACACTTTCTGTGAAGATATATAAAGTAATAGTGTCATTACAAGCGACCAAAGGGAGTGTGGCAATCTTATAAAAAGGTTGGGATTGCCGCGCTCGCAATGACATCAAAAAGTGTTACCGAATTATTGAGCTAGTACACCTGTCCCTTTTGCAAATATAACGGTGGGCTTGATAAATCAAGCCCAGCAACTAAAAAGTAGCCTGTCCCCTTTTTTCTTTTTTTTCTTCCAGCTTGTCTAAAAAACTTTTTAAATCTTGCGGCAAGGGAGAAGAAAATTCAACCTTCTCTTTTGTCTCAGGATGGATAAACGAAAGACAAGAGGCATGAAGGAAAAGGCGTGGAAAGCTTAGCTTTGACTTTCGACGCCCATAAAGCGTATCACCTGCTAAAGGATGGCCAGAGGCAGCCATGTGGACTCTTATCTGATGAGTCCTTCCTGTGAGCGGTTTTATTTCCAGAAGCGAAAATTTTTCATACTCTTTCTGGACAGAGTAGTAAGTCTCGGCCTCCCTTGGTTTCTTGGTTTTCACCGAAATCCTCTCTCCATGCTTTACATGGCGTCCTATAGGCCAACTTATTTTTCCTTTTTTTTCAGGCATTCTTCCCCATATAAGCCCCAGGTAGGTCTTTTCTACTTCCCTCTTTCTGAATTGCTGCTGGAGCAGCTCATAAGCTTTTAGGTTTCTGGCAACAACCATCAATCCTGATGTGTCCTTATCCAAACGATGGACAATTCCTGGCCTCTCTTCTGGGCCAACTTCCTTGAGATCCGGAAAACGGTAAAGTAAAGCATTGATAAGAGTATGATCCCTTATCCCTGCTCCAGGGTGAACGATCATCCCTGAATGTTTATCAATAATTGCTATATGATCATCGCTGTAAAGCACATCTATAGGGATGTTTTCGGATTGAATCTCTTGAGGCTTCTCAAGTTCATATTCTATCTCAACCTTCTCATCCGATTTCAACTTATAGCTTGACTTTCTGGCAATCCCGTCTACCTTGACCCCCCTCTCCTCGATGAATCTTTGAACTTGAGATCGTGTCAGTTCATTGATTTTCTCGGATAGGAAAACATCCAGCCTCTGATTTAATCCGGACAAGGGAGCAGTCAGGAATTCTCTTTTAGGCACTTTTCCTTTTTCTCAGGATGAGAAGCAGAATCACTCCGGCAATCAAGCCCAAAATGCAAAAAAGCTGGGGAAGAGAAAGGCTGAGATAGGGAGAGGGATTGCGGAAGAGGAAGGCTTTGTCAGGATGATCACCCCGATAAAATTCAACAATATACCTTATTATGGAATAATTTATGATATAGAAGGAAAAAACCTGTCCATCAAATTTTTTCTTCTTCAGGATAAGAAACAAAACAAAAAAGTTCAGGAAATTCAAAGCAGACTCATAAAGCTGAGTTGGATGAAGAGGAATTCCTAGGGGAACGCCTGTTAAGTCGCTGGCATATTTATTGTTAAAAATCACTCCCCATGGTAGAGATGATTCTGTTCCATAACAGCATCCTGCGCTGAAACAGCCAATTCGGCCAAATCCATGCCCCAAAGCTAAAGCTGGCGCGAAAATATCAGTTGCTTTCCAGGTGGGAATTTTATGTCTCCGAAAATACCAGAGAGCAAAAATAATCCCAAAAGTGAGTCCACCCTGAAAAACACCTCCTGAACGCGCCAAGCTTAGAAGCTCCCGCCAGTAACGCATATAATAGGAGAAATTTCCGACAAGAAGAATAAGTTTGGCCCCGATTAAAGAAACAATGATTGTGTAGAAGGCCATATCTATGATTTTCGAGCTGGGAAGGTTCTGTTTTTTAGACTGGACAAAAAGAAACAACAGGCCACAAGCAACCCCCACTGCCATCATAAGCCCATAGGTATGAATGGTTATCGGACCTAACTTTAAGATTATAGGGAACATTTTAGCCCTTTTCTAAAGAAGAATATAAAAATAATAAAAAAAGCACCAATAGTTATACTGGCATCAGAAATATTAAAGGATGGCCAGTGCCATTTTTTTACATAGAAATCCAGGAAATCTATCACATATCCCCTGAAGATTCTATCTATCAAATTACCTAGAGCCCCTGCCAGGATAAGAGATAGCGAAATTAGCATAAGCCTCTCTGAAGTCGGAGTCTTGAGAAAATAAAAGATAACAAAAGTCAAAGCTGCTAAAGAGGCCAGCGTTAGCATTATGAAGAGAGGCTGGCTTCCAGATTGGGAAAAAAAACCAAAGATTGCTCCGCGGTTTCTTATATGAGTGAGATTAAAAAAACCGGGAATAATGCTTTTACTGTTCAAAAAAGGTATCTTTTGGGCTACGATCGCCTTAGTCAGCTGGTCAGCAGTAAGCAAGATGAGAATGAATAAAAAATAGAATATTCTGCGGTTCATGAATTTATCGTCTTCACCACTTCCTCGCAACGCTTACAGAAGTGGGGATATTCAGAGCTTTTTCCCACATATGGAGAAAAATTCCAGCATCTCTGGCATTTTGATCCAGGAGCCTTTGATACCTCTGCCTCTATCTCTTCGCCAGATTGCGATTGAAGTTCCACTGCCGAAACAATAAAAAGTGAGGGCAACTCCTTTTTGTACTTTTTCAAAAACTCCTGTTGAGAAGAGGGAACTCTTAGGACTACGCTTGCCTCCAGCGAATTCCCGATACGCTCTACTTCTCTTGCTATCTCAAGCTCTTTAAGAACTTGCTCTCTAACGAGTAACAGACTCTCACCTTCTTCAAACAAAGCATCATCTAGCCATTTCTCCTTGAATGCCGGAAATTCCTCTAAATGAATGGACTCCTCTTTTCCCTTAAAGGCAGGCATAATTCCCCATACCTCTTCTGTTGTAAAAGGCAAAATCGGAGCCATCAACGCCAGCGTGGATTTAAGCAGATTAAAGAGAGCTGTTTGAGCTGATCTTCGAAGCAGTGATTTTTCACCGGAACAATAGAGTCTATCCTTGAGTACATCCAAGTAAAAAGAACTCAACTCTACAGTAAAGAAATTGTAGATAGTATGAAAGATGATGTGATACTCATAATTCTCGTAGGCCTTAAGGATCTTTTTCCCTGTCCTGAAACATTTTTCCAGTATCCATCTATCCAAAAACTCCATCTCTTGAGGAGCAATACTCTCTTCACCTGCAGAAAAGTCACTAATATTCGCCAGGATAAATCTCCATGTATTTCTGATCTTACGGTAAGCTTCAACAAGCCTCTGCAATGTCTCCTGTCCGAAACGCGCATCTTCTTTGTAATTGAGCATCGCTACCCAAAGCCTAAGGATTTCGGCTCCATTTTGAGAAATGATTTCTTCAGGGTCGATGAAATTTCCAAGGGATTTAGACATTCCCTTTCCGTGCTCATCCAGGACAAAGCCATGGGTTATGACGGACTTGTATGGAGAAGCCTTTTTTGCAGCAACTCCCACGAATAGCGAGCTATTGAACCAGCCTCTGTATTGGTCATGACCCTCCACATAGACGTCCGCTGGCCAGGGTAGATCACTCCTTCTTCCTAAGACATTATGGCTTGATCCAGATTCAAACCAAACATCAAGGATGTTTTCTTCTTTATTGAATTTTTTTGAACCGCATTGAGGACATTTTGAATTTGGAGGAAGAAGCTCTTCTGCTTTTTTTGCGAACCAGGAGTCAGAACCATTTTCCGAAAAGATGTCTGCAATTCTGAGAGTTATTTTTTCGTCAGCAAGAATGTGCCCGCAATCATGGCAGTAAAATGCCGGAATGGGGATACCCCAGGACCGCTGCCTGGAAATGCACCAGTCTGGTCGAGCTTTCACCATGTTAGCGATCCTCTCTTCTCCCCAGGGGGGAATCCAGCGAACCTTCTTTATCTCCTTCATCGCCTTTTCCCTCAAGTCATTTTTATCCATGGAAATGAACCACTGTGCCGTTGCTCGAAAAATTACAGGATTCTTGCACCGCCAGCAATGGGGATAGGAATGGACAATCTCTTCTTCTTTCAAAAGAGTGCCGTCTCTCTTCATATCCTCAGTAATAGATTTATTGGCTTCAAAGACATTCAACTCCCCGTATTTTCCGACCTGGGGAATAAACTTTCCTTCGCTATCCACAGGAGTATAGACATCGAGACCATAAGCTATTCCTGTCAGATAGTCTTCATGACCGTGGCCGGGAGCAGTATGAACACAGCCTGTACCCTGGTCAAGAGTTACATAATCAGCCAAAACAAAATCAGACTCTCTATCAATAAAGGGATGACGAGCTTTTAAACCCTCCATATCTTTCCCGAGAAAAGTCACGAGAATTTTAGTCTTTTTGAATCCCAGCTCTTCAGCAAGAACAGGGATCAACCGTTTGGCCGCAATATATACTTCTCCGTCGGTCTGGAAAGCAGCATATTCATATTTCGGATGAAAAGCTATAGCCAGATTTGCGGGCAAGGTCCAGGGAGTCGTGGTCCAGATTAGGACAAAAACTTTTTTCGTCTTTAACGCAGGGAATTTTTTGGAAAGATCTGAAATCATGGGAAATTTTACATAGATAGAAGGAGACTTACGGTCTTCATATTCTATTTCAGCTTCAGCTAGTGCTGTCTGGCAGTGGGGACACCAATGAACAGGTCTTTTTCCTTTGTAAACATCCCCTGAAGCAAAAAAGGCAGCCAGATAACGAATGACCTCCCCTTCATACTCGGGATTCATGGTTAGATAAGGCTTTTCCCATTCGCCAAAAACTCCTAATCTTTTGAATTGGGCCCTCTGGATATCAACGTATTTAAGTGCATACTTTTTACATTCTTCCCTAATTTTTATGATAGAAAGTTCTCTCTTCTTTTTTCCTAAGAGTTGGTCTACTTTTATCTCGATAGGAAGACCGTGGCAATCCCACCCTGGTAAATAAGGAGATCTGAAACCCTGCATGGTTTTTGTCTTGACGATGAAATCCTTTAAAATCTTGTTCATCGTAGTTCCCAGATGAATACGCCCGTTGGCATAGGGGGGGCCGTCATGCAGAACAAACGAAGGACTCTTCTCTCTCTTCTTCTGAATTTTTTGATAAAGATCCATTTCCTCCCATTTTTTAATAAGCTCAGGCTCTTTTTGCGAGAGCTTTGCCTTCATGGAAAAAGACGTCTTCGGGAGGTTTAAAGTATCTTTTACCTTTTCACCGTCTGCCATGATTTTCTCCAGCTGGTATTTCCTTGTTTTCCTATTATAAAATAAGTTATTTTATTCCTCTACACTAAAAAGTCAATCCATGGATTACAGTTTTAAGCAGTACAGAAAGAAAGAGTTAATCCAGTAAATAGTGAGATCCCAGGCTGACCGGATTACCTAAGGCTGCATAAGTGATCAACAGAGCAACTTGGATTCCGTGTTTCAATCCCACCACTTTCGCATCCATTCTTACCTCTTTGTAAAACTTCTCGATCCTGTGGCGGAGATAATCCAGGTCAGCTCTCGCCCTCTCTAGACGTTTTTCCGTCCGAATGATCCCCGCATAATTCCACATGGTTGACCGGATGGATATCCAATCCTGATTGATCAAAGCCAGGTCAACCTCCTCCCCTTTTTCAGGATAATACCATTCGTGGATATCTGAGGATTTATAAGACGCCGCAGGATTAAAATGGGAGGCTATATATTTGGAAGCCCTCGTTCCCCATACCAGGCCTTCTAAAAGTGAGGTTGAGGCTAACCGGTTTGCACCATGGACGCCAGTACAAGAAACCTCCCCCACAGCAAAAAGATTTTTGAGCGAACTTCTTCCCCATTCGTCAACAAGAATCCCGCCGCAGCAATAGTGGGCAGCAGGAACAACGGGGATGGCTTCCTTTGTCATGTCTATTCCATATTTTAAGCATGTCCTATAGATATTGGGAAACCTTTTTTTGATATCAACCTTCGCATAAGAAGCCAAATCCAAGTAAACATAACTTGAATTACTGTTTGTCATTTCCTCATAGATAGCCCTTGCCACCTCATCCCGCGGAGCTAGCTCTCTCTCCTTGTTGTAGTTCTCCATAAAGGTCTGGCCCTCTTTGGTCTTTAATCGGGCACCTTCTCCTCTCACCGTCTCTGAAATCAAAAAACCATCTGCATCCCGATGAAAAAGCGAGGTTGGATGAAACTGGATGTATTCCATATTGACAATCCTGGCTCCTGCTTTGTAAGCCATAGCGTAGCCATCTCCGATGGCTCCCATGGGGTTGGAAGTATAAAGATAGACGGTTCCGCAGCCGCCTGTAGCCAGAATCGTGTTATGGGCAAAAATCATGTTAACTTTGCTGCTTTTGTTGTCTAAAACATAAGCTCCTATGCACTGCGGTTCTTCATAATAAAATGTGGGATTCTTAGAATGATGGGGCACGGTCAACAAATCCACAGCGGTATGCTCGGGGAGAAGCGTTACATTGGAGTACTTCTTTAAAGTTCGGATAAATCTTTCCTCGATTGTCTTACCTGTCGTATCCTCTACATGAAGAATCCGCCTCCGGGAGTGCCCAGCTTCCTGTGCATAATCTAAAGAATCTGGAGAACTCCTGGCAAAAGGAATCTTGAGCTCTTTAATCAAGATATCTTCTACAGCCTTTTTCCCTTCGCTGGCCAAAATCTCAACAGCTCCCGGATTATTGATACCATCACCCGCTTGGATTACATCGTCTTTCAAGAGCTCTGGATGGTCATCGTGTCCAAGAGAAACAATCCCTCCTTGGGCATAATACGTGTTCGACTCTTCAAGGTTAGTATTTTTGGTTACCACAATCACTCTCAGGCCACTCTTCGCTGCCTCCAAAGCTGTACTGGCTCCAGCAATCCCACAGCCAACTACCAGAATATCTGCATTTAAACTCTCTTTTTCACTCATAATCGCCTATCTCAAAAACTCAATGCTTATGTCCACCGATTTGTAAGAATGAGTTAAGCTTCCCACAGATATGAAGTCAACTCCCAAGGAGGCTATCTCCTTGACTCTTCTTAGGGAAACTTTGCCTGAAACTTCCAATGGAACTTTCCCTTTCACCCGTTTGACAACTTCTTTCATTGCTTCTTTCGGCATATTGTCGAGCATAATCATATCGGCCCCGCATTGAACAGCTTCTTGAACTTCTTCTATACTGGTAGCTTCTACCTCAACTCTCACTCCAGGCCTTATACTTTCCTTAGCACTCTTTACAGCCTTAGAAATGCTGCCAACAATCCTCAGATGATTATCCTTTATCAACACCATTTCAGAAAGATTGAAGCGGTGATTCACACCTCCACCCATCCTCACCGCATATTTTTCAAGGCTTCTCAAGCCAGGTGTTGTTTTACGGGTATCAAGAATCTTTGTTTTAGTTCCTTGAAGCGCCCGAACAAACACCTGTGTGGTCTTAGCAATTCCAGACATCCTTTGGAGAAAATTAAGAGCTATTCTCTCTCCTTTGAGGAGAGAGATCGAGCTCCCTTGAATCTTGGCTAATGCCTGGCCTTTTCTGAACTTCTGGCCGTCATTTAAATTCTTTTTAAAGACAATGGATGGGTCAATTTTATGAAAAACTCTCTCGGCGACATCTATCCCGGCCAGAACTCCTTCTTCCTTGGCTAAAATTATTGCTTTCGACTCAGAATCCGCAGGGATAACGCTTTCAGAGGTGATATCACCCTGAGGCATGTCCTCTTTTAAGGCAGTCTCGATGAGTGCATTTACCGCATCTTCTTTCATTTGAATAAATTATAGATTTTTCACGTTCACCAGTCAAACCCCGCATTTGATTGTGAACACCTTTTTTGTATGATAAAGACCTGGTCATTCCTAACGTAAGAGTATTTGGGGAGGGATGAAGCGACCATAAAAGAAAGGCTCAGGCAATATGGTTAAAAAACACGTTGCTTTTGCCCCCAGAATAAATGGCCAGAATCAGAATAAATGGGGCCATTTATTCTCAAGGCTTCGCTGTCCTCTCCTTCGGAGAGAAACCATGCCCGCTCAGCCTTTCTCATGGTTTTTTCACCATACAGCCTTCGCTAAGCTAGGGACGAGAAAAAGGGGACAGGCTACTTTTTCTCTAAGAAAGAGAAAGTCTCTACTCATGGACAGAACAACGGAAAAAGTAGCCTGTCCCCTTTTTCTCCGAGTATGTCTGAGCAAGGCGAGTTACGCAGCCGCCGAGAAGAGCGGGATTTGAATGGCGTTAAAAATCTTTTGGGAGCGAGGCCATTCCCAAACACTCTTGCTAATCAACCGCTGATTTAGAGATGTTTCCTATTTGCCTTTCCAAATGCTATTTATTAAAATAAGCACGTTCTATCTAGAAATTAAAAATTAAAGTAGACTACAAACTTCAAGTTTTCACTATATATGAAAATAAACAAAGCTTTTTAGCAGGGGATTGTAAAAAATGAAAAAGAAAATAACAAACGCATCAGATTTAAGAAGAGCACAATACATAAAAAACCTCCTGAAAAAAAATCCAAAGGATCAAAAATTCTGTGTTCTTGGGGCTGGACACGGTGGATTGGCCATGGCTGGCCATCTGGCCATTAATGGCTTCAAGGTCAACCTATATAATCGGAAACGAACTAGGATCAAACCTGTCATACAAAGAAAAGGAATCAAGGTCGAAGGAGAAGTCAAAGGATTCGGAAAGATTGAGCTTGCTTCGACCAGCATACAAGATTGTATCAAGGGCGTAGATGTTCTCATGGTCGTTGTGCCAGCCTACGCTCACCCTTTCATCGCCGAAACCTGTGCGCCATACCTTAAAGAGAATCAGGTGGTTATCCTCAATCCTGGCCGGACAGGAGGAGCGCTGGAATTCTATAACGTTCTCAAGCAAAAGAAGCTGAAACGATTTCCTTTTATCGCCGAAGCACAGACATTCCTTTACGCTTCAAGAGCTCTCGGACCGGCACATGCCAGAATATTTTCTATCAAAAATTCTGTTCCCCTGGCAACCCTTCCGGCTTACTGGATTCCTGGTGTTTTAAAAATCATCAATAGAGCTTTTCCCCAATTTATTCCTGGAGACAATATCTTCAAAACAAGTTTTGAAAATATCGGCGCCATATTTCATCCCGCCCTCACTATTCTGAATGCAGGCTGGATCGAATCGACTTATGGCGATTTCGAATATTACATTAAAGGAGCAAGCCACTCTGTTGCCCAGGTTCTCGAAAAACTGGACAAGGAACGCCTGGATGTAGCGGCAGCTTTAGGCATAAAAGTCATGAGTGCCAGAGCCTGGCTTTACACAGCATACAGTGCTGCAGGAAATAACCTCCATGAAGCTATTCAAGACAACCCCGGGTATCTAGGGATTAAAGCTCCTGACAGGCTTCACCACCGCTATGTCGATGAGGATGTACCTATGAGCCTCGTCCCTCTTGCTTCCATGGGAGACATGCTCAAAGTTGAAACACCAACCATAAAAGCCATCATCCGCATTGCTTCAATAATGAGGGGAATAGATTTCTGGAAAATAGGGAGAACAGTTCAAAACTTAGGAATTAAAGGAATGACTATCAAAGAAATTCGTCTTCTGGCTGTGACCGGAGAAATGTAAAGTGCCGTCAGTCAACAAAAAAAAAATTTTAGGAGCTTCCCTAGGCAATTGTGTTCATGTCGCAGGCATCCTGAATTTTCTAAAATTAGCTGAACGCTGCAGCTATGAAACACTTTTCCTAGGTCCCGCTGCTTCTGTAGAAAAAATATCAGAAGCAATAAAACAGCATAATCCAAACCTTATTGCTATCAGTTATCGCTTAACCCCTGAGGTGCTTAAAAAATTATTGACTGCTTTAAAAAAAGAGATCGAAAAAAACAGATGGCAGGATAAGACTTTTATATTTGGTGGAACACCGCCCACCGCCGAAGTCGCCCGTAAAAGCGGATTGTTTGAAGCTACATTCGGGGGCCTTGAGCCTCTAGAAGACATAATCTCTTTTCTCAAAGGGAAAGTCGAAGAAGTAAAAAAAGATAAAATTCCTCCACAGAATCTCATCGACCGAATAGCTTTCAATGGTTCTTATCCCCTTCTCCGCCATCATTTCGGCCTACCAACAGTCAAAGCTACTGTGGAGGGGGCCAAAGAAATTGCTCTCTCTGAAACAGTGGATGTCATTTCCATCGGACCTGATCAAAGTGCCCAGGAGAGTTTTTTCCGTCCGGATGAAATAAAAAAAGAGCAAGATGGCGCAGGGGGAGTTCCTTTGAGGAAGCCTGAAGATCTTGAAGCCATTTATAAAGAGACCCGCTGCGGCAACTATCCCCTGCTCCGTTGTTATTCCGGCACAAGAGACCTTATTAAATGGGCAGAGATGTCGCATAAAACCATAAACATTGCCTGGGGAGCTGTTCCTCTTTGCTGGTACAATAAGCTCGATAGCCGCTCTGATAGGACTCCTGCAGATTCCATCGCAGAAAACCAGCAGGTAATGAAATGGTACGCTGAGCATAAAATCCCTCTCGAAGTTAATGAATCTCACCACTGGAGCCTGAGGGATGCTCATGACACAGTTGCAGTAACAGCGGCTTTTCTTGCAGCTTATAATGCAAAAAAAATGGGAATAACTCATTATGTGGCCCAGTATATGTTCAACAACCCGGCTCAAACATCTCCTTTGATGGATTTAGCTAAGATGCTGGCAAAAATAGAGCTTATCGAATCTCTTCATGATGAAAATTTTACGAGTATTCGTCAGACAAGAACGGGCTTGGCTTGCCTTTCTCCCGATCCCGATGTTGCCAAAGGCCAGCTCTCCTCTTCCTGTTTATTCCAGCTGACCCTGGAACCAAATATAGTCCATGTAGTCGGATTCTGCGAAGCAGACCATGTAGCAATTCCACCTGATATAATTGAAAGCGCCAAAATCACGCTGGGCATCATAAAGAATTTCTCTTTGGGTGCTCCTCAAATTCTTGATGATCCTAGGATGAAAGAGAGAAAAGAGGAGCTTGTCGAGGAAACAAAATATCTTCTCCAGGCAATTAAGAACCTCGCTGCTGACAAAATCAAGGATCCCTGGACTGATCCTAAAACCCTTGCCCAGGCCATTCATAAAGGCCTTCTTGACGCTCCTCATCTTGCAGGCAATCAGTACGCAGCCGGGAAGGTTCTCACTCAAATCAGGGATGGAGCCTGTTATGCTGTTGATCCCCAATCAGGAAATCTGTTAAGTGAAAAGGACAGAATCTCTCGAATTTAATGAAAAATCCTCCATCCCTCGCTTTTGAAGATCACTTTAACATTTCTCAGGGAGACCTCCAAAAAATCTTGGATATTTCTCTTTCCCGCGGCGGCGATTTCTCAGAAATATACCTGGAGTATAAAATCCACAATTTTATCAACATGGAAGAAGACATCATCAAAGAGACCGCTGAGAGTATAAGTCTTGGTTTGGGCATAAGAGTCTTATCGGGCGAAAAAACAGGATACGGCTATACCAACGATCTCTCCTTTGCCAAAATCAAAAAAGCTGCTCTTACAGCAGCCTCTATTGCCTCAAGCCGCAAACTGAGGAAGGCTTCTCCCCTGAGCCCAGTCCAATTTCATCATAACTTTTACCCAGCCCTGGATTCACCTCATAAGGAATCTCTGGAGAAAAAAATTTCCCTCGTCAAAGAAACCTATCATTCCGCCCAGAATTTCGATCAAAAAATAAAGAAAATCAAGGTTTCGTTCCTAGATCATACGCAGTTCGTGACCATTCTCAATTCAGAAGGATTAAAGGTTTCCGATGTCCGTCCTCTCATGAAACTAGCCTGCCTGGCAATTGCTGAAAAAGAGGACAAAAGAGAGGCTGGCTTCTCTGGAGGAGGAGGGAGAGTGGGCATGGAATATTTCTCCACCGATCTCACTCCTAAAGAAATAGGTCAAGATGCAGCAAAGGAAGCCTTGGAGCTTCTCGAAGCGGCTTTGCCCCCTGCCGGTGAGATGCCTGTAGTGCTTGCCCCTGGTCACAGCGGAGTTTTGGTTCATGAAGCAGTAGGACATCTGCTCGAAGCAGATTTTATCCGAAAGAAAACCTCGATTTTTTGGAATAAGATGGGAAGAAAAGTAGGCAGCAGCTTGGTTACTATCTACGATGATCCCACTATCCCCTATTTTCGAGGCTCATATAATATAGATGATGAAGGGACAGTACCCAAAAAAACTCTTCTCATCGAAAAGGGAAAAATGGCAGGTCTTCTTCAAGACAGGCTTTCAGCCAAATTGATGCGACGGCCTCTCACTGGTCACGGTCGAAGACAGGACTATTCATGCATTCCTATTCCGAGGATGAGCAATACCTATATTGACAGAGGGGAGCACTCCCCGGATGAAATCATTAAGTCTGTGAAAAAGGGATTTTATGCCCACAAATTCCTGGGAGGTCAGGTGGAAGATTCAGGAAAATTCACCTTTTCAGTAAGCTCAGGCTATCTTATAGAAAACGGAAAACTGACCGCGCCAGTGAAGCAGGCTACTCTTATCGGAACAAATATTGAGATCTTAAAAAACATTGAAATGATCGGCTCTGACCTTAAATTTGGCCTTCAAACAGGAACCTGCGGAAAAGAAGGCCAGGCTACTCCGGTTATCGATGGCTGCCCCACGATAAAAATTTCCAGGATGACAGTGGGAGGACAATAGTGAAAAAGGGAAAAATGCCCGTGGAGCTTAAAGAACTGGCAGAAAGCCTGGTGACTTTTGGGAAAGTCAACGGCGCGGATGAAGTTGAAATATCCATCATGGACGGCTATGAATTCAACGTCGATGTAAGATTGGGGAAAATAGAAAACCTGGTTGAGGCAGGTTCCAGATCCTTGGGCATGAGAGTCATCAAGGATAAAAAAACTGCCTTCGCCTCTTCTTCAGATTTATCCAAAGAGGCACTCGAGCATCTTGTGAAAAATGCCATAAAGCGGACAAAGTTAGCCAGCCCTGATGAATTCTCAGGCCTCCCCGCTCTCTCCAAGAAAAGAGTTGACATCCCTTCCTTGAAGCTTTTTGACCCTGAAATCCAAAGCCTGGATTCAGAAAAGAAGATTGCTCTGGCTACAGAGACAGAAAAAATCGCTCTCGAGGATAAAAGAATCACAAACTCCCATGGATCAAGCTTTGAAACTACAGAAATAAGAATAATTTTTGCAAACTCGAACGGCTTCCTTGAGGAATACGAGCAAACATTTTGCGGCCTGAGTCTTGGCCTGCTGGCTGGAGGAACAGACAATCAAGTTGAAGACTATTGGTCCTCCTCAAAACTCCATTTCAAAGAGTTGGATTCACCAGAAGAGGTCGCCAAAAAAGCAGTAGAGAGAACAGTGCGGCAAATTAAACCCAGGAAAATAAAGACACAAAAAGTTCCTGTTATCTTTGAACCCACGATGACCTCCTGGCTTCTTGGTTTTCTTTTTGGCTGTGTTTCTGGGGTGTCCATCTACCAGAAAACTTCCTTCTTAATTGATAAACTGGCAAAAAAGATTGGGAATGAAAGAGTGACTGTATATGACGACGGTCTTATGCCGGGGAGACTGGGGACAAGACCTTTTGACGCCGAAGGCGTACCCAGCCAAAAAACTCTTGTTATGGATAAGGGAATTCTCAAAAACTACCTGTGCAACACTTACGCTGCCCGGAAGCTGAAGCTCAGATCAACAGGAAGCTCAAGCGGTACCAGTGTCAGTCCCAGTAATTTTTATCTTAAAGCCGGAAATACCCCTCCAGAAAAAATCATCTCCTCCCTGGAAAAGGGCTTAATCCTCGTCAGAACCATCGGGCACGGACTCAACTCTATAACCGGGGATATCTCCAGAGGAGCATTCGGACTTTGGGTTGAAAAAGGAGAAATTGTATATCCGGTTTCAGAGATAACCATCTCCGGGAACCTTGGTGAAATCTTGAATAATATAGAAATAGTTGGCAATGACCTTGACTTCCGGAGCTCCCTCGCCGGCCCGACAATAAAAATAAAAGAACTGACAGTAGCCGGTCAGTAATGAAGCAAAAAATGGGAGAAAATCACCGCAATCCAAAAAAGCAAATCCCTACAAATAAGCAACTTTAGTTAATGCATCCTCTAAAAATATTAAAAGCTCACGGTCATCATTTTATCTTCATCCTTTCCATCCTTGCTCTTGGATCTTTGGTCATCTGGTGGTCGATTTTTATCCGCAACTCCATTCAGCAGCAGCGTCTTTACCGCTATGACAAACTGGAGGCGGACTTAAAATTCATTGCATTCAAACTGGGGTCAGACGGACGTCGCCAGCCCTCAACAGGTATCTTTAAAGAAGATGCACGTTTTGAAGTTATTGCTTGCCAATCAGGCAGCAGTCTATTTTCTCGCCCTCTCGAACCGCACTGGCCGGAGCTATGTCTCAAGGTTCAAGCTGATATTCTTGGACAAATCGAAAGCAAGATCAGCAGCTTGAACCTCATGCTGGTTGGCGAAGCCAGTGTCCTGATCCTTATTGTATTAGGCAGTACTGTTTTTCTTTACCGATTCATCCGTCTGGAGAAGCGAACTGCAAGAGAGGTCAATGCTTTCTGGGAGCGTTCTGCCCACGAAATCAAAACCCCGATCACCGGCATCAAGGCTTTCTTAGAAAATCTGAGGGCCGGAGCTGTTGATTCGGAAAAACTAGCGATGTATATCGATATAGCCCTTGGGCAGATAGAAAGACAAGAAAAGCTGGCAGAAAATATTTTATCCGGTTATCAGTTAAAAAGGCGAGAGATACGCTTAAGATATGTCGATCTGGAACTGACTGATTTTGTTATAGACTATTTTGCCATGGATTCATCTCGGCTTGCCGGAGCAAAGATCATCTTCAAGTTTAATAAGGACAACCAAATGATCCTGCGGGCAGATGTTAACGCCCTGAAGGTAATCCTGGATAACATTACTGACAATGCCGTCAAATATTGTGCTTCCTCTCCTGTTTTACAGGTTGACTGCATCGGTTACGAAAATAAAGCCGTTATCGTGATAAAAGACAACGGTCCCGGATTTCCTCCTCATTTCATTGAAACTATCTTCGAGGCCTACAAACATCTCGATGAAGAATTGCCGGTTAAGCGCCAGGGAACAGGATTGGGTTTGTATATTTCAAGACAATTAGCCAGAAAAATGGGCGGAGACTTGGAAGCTTACAGCAAAGGAGAAGGCAAGGGCACCGAATTTCGTATCATTCTCCCTCGGGTTAACAAGAAATGAAATATAAAGTTGCTATCGTTGAGGATGATGAATTGATTAGGGATATGATCAAAATCCACCTGGAAAAAAATGGATTTAAGGCCAAATGTTTTTCTTCCTCCGAATCTTTCATGGATGTGTTCCATGATGTTATCTACGACCTCATCATATTGGACCTTATCCTGCCAGGTCTCTCTGGCGAGCAACTGTTGGATAAACTCCGAAAAAGTGGGGATGATACGCCGGTCTTATTGCTGACTGTAAAAGGCGATGTTCCCTCACGGATAAGTGCATTCAACGCTGGTGCGGATGATTATATGACCAAACCCTTCAATTTAGATGAGCTCCTGGCTAGATCAACGGCCCTTTTACGTCGAAGTCAGGGCAGGCGCCGCATCCCCTCCAGCAGGATTCTGGTGATAAATGGCTTCAAGATTGATACGACAACAAGAGTGTGTGAGAGCAACATGAGAGATGTTGTGCTGTCAGAGAAAGAGGCGAGGTTGTTGATTTACCTCACACAGCATTCCCATGAATCATTGCCCAGAGCAGATATTCTGGAAGAAGTCTGGGGCATGGATGTAGCTCCAACACCGCGGACCGTCGATAATTTTATCCTGAAATTCAGGAAGCTTTTCGAAGATAATCCAGAGCAGCCGAAGCATTTTCTTTCTGTAAGAGGCAAGGGCTATCGGTTTGAATATTAAAGGTCACGCTTCCTCGATTTAATCCTATCCATTAACCCTCGTTTGTCATGAGTTTGTCATAAATAATTGAATATAATTTGTATAGGCTTTATAAATATTATTTGATTTCCCTATTTTTTGGAGGTAGCTATGAAAAAGCGAATGTCTAATTTAATATTGTTGCTCAGTGTATTAATAATAATTTTAACACTCGCAGAAATACCTATTCTTGCTATGGAGGTTAAGCAAACAGAGCAGGAAAGCCAGAAGGAAGAGGCTGAGAAACAGGAGAAAAGCGACCAGAAAAGTGCAAAGGAGGAGCAGAAATTTGTCTTGCATAACGAGATTGTTGTCACGGCCACACGGACCAAAAAGACTGTCTTCGATGCTCCCCAGCCAGTAACTGTACTGAATCAGAAAAAGATTGCAGAAAGGGCTCCTAATAATGCTTCCGAGCTCCTTTCAGAAATGCCTGGAACCGATATTGTCGGTGTCGGAGCTAACCAAGGTCGTCCTGTTATTCGAGGACTGCGCGGCCAGCGGATCCTGTTATTGTCAGATGGAATTCGATTGAGCAATTCCCGCAGAACACAGTCCTTTGGAGAAATCCCGGCCCTCGTTGAGGTTTTTGGACTTGAGCGTGTGGAAGTTGTTCGAGGACCATCCTCGGTGCTATACGGCTCAGAAGCCATCGGAGGCGTGATTAATTTAATAACACATTTACCTGATTACAACCGAAAAGGCACGAATGTTTCGGGAAATCTGGGATATCGTTATAGTACTGCAGATGAACAGCACAAAGGCTTCATGGATATCAACGGCAATGTTGGCCGCCTGGGTTTTAGGTTCAGCGGATCATACCGCAAAGCACAGGATTATTATGCACCGTCCGGTACGTTCGGAAATATCAAACTTGAAGAGGATACAAACGTGATTGATTCGAGAGTACAGGATAGTAATTTCAATTTTTTCCTTGGATATCGCTTTTCAGATAGTAATGACATTTCTCTGAAGTATGAAAATTATAAGGCCAATGATTCAGGCTTTGGATATGTCGATCCTGCAGTCTATGCTCCCGGTGATCCCACAATCCAACTTCTTTATCCTGATCAAAAAATGAGGAAACTCACGCTCCGGTATGAGAACCGTTCCCTCAGACTTCTCATGGCTGACGGCATAAGTTTTACAGGCTATTACTTAAACAACGAGCGTACCTTTGATACAAATATCACGATTCCGTTTTTCCCAGGCGCTGGCATCAATATTCAATCCAGTAATTACACGGATGTCGATACTTACGGGATACGGTTGGAGTTGACTAAGGTTCTTTTTAGCAAGCATATTTTGACCTATGGCCTAGATTTCTTTCAGGATGACTCGCAGAATACAGACATAAACACAACAGAGATGTTCGGATTCGGACCGCCCATGATTGATGTGGATAGTGTTTCCAAGGTTCCTAATGCATCTTTTCGCAGCTTTGGTCTGTTTATGCAGGATGATATTTCTCTTTTTAAAAAATTCTCTGTGGTTTTGGGACTTCGCTATCAGAATGTGAATGCAGAGACGAAAGAAACAGAGGGCATCACTGATCCTTTGGTGAACAGCACAGACAGCACATTCGTCGGAGCTGCCAACTTTATTTACAGCCTTTCCAACAATTTGAATCTAGTGCTTTCATTGGGGAGAGGGTTTCGTTCTGCAAACCTCCCTGAGAGATTTTTCCAAGGAGTGACCCCGGATGGAACCGGTTTTCAGATTAGGAATCCTGACTTGAAGCCGGAGACTAATTTTAATGTCGATTTTGGATTACGCTATAGGCAGAGAAACTTTTATGTTGAAGCCTTTTATTTCAGGAATATGATCTATGACGGAATCCAGATTAAATCTACAGGAGAGTGGTTAGGAGGACTTGAAGAGTACAAGAATGTCAATGTCGACAAAATACTGCTGCAGGGATTTGAGACGATTGGTCATTTTAATCTGGATTTTGGTCTCTCTGCGACCGCCAGCTACTCCTATATGACATCTAAGAATCTAACCGACCCGGCGGAATTAAGGTATGGGGATACCTACGGCTCAAGGTTGAATCTGAATGTCCGTTACACATTTCCAAATGATCTGTTTTATGTGGAATATCATGTCCGCCACAACGGAAGAAGAAAGGATGTTGACCTGGGAACAAATCCGATCGGTCCGATTTTACCGAGATTTACCGTTCATTCACTGCGAACAGGGATTACACTTTTCAAGAACAGTGCTTTCCCGCAGCAGCTTGGAGTTATCATAAATAACTTAACAAACACTCTCTACGCTGAATTCTCGAATGCCAGCTTTTTCCGTCCCGCAGCCAAACGACACATCCTAGTCACCTGGCTTTTCCGTTTTTAATCAGGTAACTGGTCCACAATTCCCGTGCTTGATTTAAGGTCACCGGACAGTACTGGGCACTTATTCCTTCTTTTCTCTTTTCAATTTTCGTTTTTCCTTTGGACTAAGCTTGGCTTTTTTCTGATGTTCCCTTTTTCCTTTATCTTTTTTTCCCTTGTCACCCATGTCTATTTCTCCTTGCTTTAAAATAACTTACGCCGAACTGCTCACTATCTAACCGGATATTACCAATATTACCGGTCAAAATCAATATTGATTTCTGCGATTCTAAGAAGTAGATTTATTTCAATACTGATCTTGAAGTACCTCCCTAAAATCCGAAACACTCCAAAATTTTAGACCAAGAAAAAATCATCACCAAAATTAAGCTGGTATCACTCTTTTTTCACTCGGCGAACATGAAGAATTTCAGGACTTCCATGAAGTCCTTATGAGTGTAAGCGACTGTCCTCTCTCCTGTCCGTTTGGCTCCCGGGAACCAGGAAATTTTGGCTGCATCGTTTTCATCCTTGTAGCGGATTTCCATGGTGATGGGAGTAGTAAGTTTAAAAAGTTTGAATTTTTTAAGGTTTGTTAGGGCTTCTTTAGTTTTCCTCTTTATCATCTCCTGAGCTTTTGTGGGATGGAGCATTTTGGCTGCCTTGCCTATTCCTTCCTTGACAGCCGCGCACTTCACTCCGGGGAAAAGCTCCTGGGCCTGTTTGATGAAAGCTAGATCGCCAGCTGCCATAACCACTGGGACATTAAAATACCCGGCAATCGCGCCGTTGATTCCGGCTTCTGGCATGTTTTTCCCGTTGATAAAAACATCTATGGCGCCGGTCATAGTGTGTTTGAGCACGCCATTAGGTGTGCCCTCCCTGGCGTGGTAGCCAACAAAGATCACAGCATCATAGGTCTCATCAATCCCCTCCATCATACTCAGGAGGCCACCCGACCAATCCCTGAGAAGTATAGCCTCAGGATGGAGTCGGTCAGGAAGAATATTGCGCGCGCTTCCATGAGAATCCCGCACAAGAATCTCTGTGGCTCCGGCCTCAAGCGCCCCTTCTACAGCTGCGTTGGTCTCGTCTGTCATCAGCCTGCGGAAGAGAGAATAATCCTTGCCGTTCCGGCTGACATCTTCCCAATGAATGACTCCTCCGACGCCTTCCATATCTACGGAGATAAACACTTTGAGTCCTTTCTCTGCTCTAGCAACGAATGCCATGAGAAAGAAACCCATACACACGAGAATAATCTTCTTTTTCATTTCTCCTCCTTTTTACTACTCATTTTGTCCTCTGCTTTCAGATATTTTGGCCATCCTGCGAGTCTGCGTCTGCAGGAAATCAATCCCGTTAAACGACCAATCCGAATAACAAAAGCCAGTTCCTAAAAATATAATAATTTGCTTTTTGTGCTCGCCACAAATCCCTCGCAATTTTCCACGATTTTCACCGGCTGATGTCCTAAAATAGACATATCACACCCAAGACGGCAAGGTCAATTGCCAAAAAACAGAGAGAAAGCAACAAAGACAGCAAAACGGTCAACAATAAGATAGACTCCACCTACCATTTAGTCAAAAAAACTTTCCCAATCCAGTTTCAGATTGAAATAAATCCACCTCTTAGAATCGCAGAAAGCAATGTTGATTTTGACCGGTAATATTGGTAACATCCGTTTAGACAGCGAGAAATGCTGCAAAACATAAACGGCAAAAAGTGGATAATTACGACAAAACGGACTATATTCAATAAGTTATTCTTCGTTTCGTTCGAACAGGATAACACAATAGACTGCGCTAAACGCCGTATTTATACAAGCAAAATGGCTGTATAATATATGTTAAACTCCACAGTAAAACGTGACTTCTTTTACAATAGCTATCATTTAGGAGGAATTAGAATATGTCTACACCCGCAGCAGTGCCTCAAAGCATGAAATTGACCAAAACTCATAAGTTGATCCTGTTTGTGTTGTTTGTTGTTTGTGGCTTATTGGTCTTTTTGATTGGAGGGTATCTTGCGGCCGTCCCAAGGAGCACCCGCACTGTAATCAAAGTTGGTCTGCCGCTTCTCTTCCTTGCCGTAACGGTAATATTGTACCGGAGCGTTCGCTTCAAGGCATACTGGCAGATCGCATTTGCCTTCTGCGTGGCCTCCGTTGGCTTTCTTGTTGCTTGGCTCTTGTCCAGTTGGTTGCTAGCCCTGATGAATGTCCCCACCACAACCATGGCGGGGCTTGCCATAACTAAGTTCGTGGATGCGTTATTAATCGTAGTGCCCATTATCGTACTCGTCAAAATAACGGGTAGCGATATGGGCACGCTCTACCTCCAACGCGGGAATCTCAAATTGGGATTACTTATTGGTGGAATTACTTTTACTGCCTTTGCCATTTTCTTTTTTCTCCAGACACAAGACCAGGGATTCGGTATCGGACAGATTGTTGCCTGGATACCTTGGATCCTCATCTTTGTGTTGTCCAACGCATTTATGGAAGAATTGCATTTTAGAGGACTCTTCTTAGGGAAACTAGAACCGTTTCTAGGCCGAGGATTCGCCAATTTGACGGTGGCGATTGTGTTCACATTAGTGCATGCACCTGTGGAGTATACCCCCGATATCATTCAGTTTCTGGCAATTCTGTTCTTTTTTGCTTTAGCTTGGGGGTACGTAATCCAGAAAACAGATAGTCTGTGGGGTTCTGTCTTGTTTCACGCTGGAGCAGACTTGCTAATCATTGTTGGGATTCTCAAGAGTTTCGGCGGTATGTAGTGATGCCGTGGTGGATGAGTAGGCTGGCGGCTAACCACGGCTTGCACCCTACCCGGCTATCGCCCGCTGAAATCGGCGGTCACATGCCGTTGCAGTGGGTCTTGTGGCGAAAGCTCTTTCATGTACTCGCCGCACGGGTGAAGTCGATACCGTTAGGCCGCATAAAGGTATTTTTAAATTAAACTTGTTTGGAGGTGAGATGTTACATCGAAGCATTACACTAACAATTATTTTTGTAATGATTATCTTCATCGCATGCCAAAAAACTACTCCTGATACTAATGGGTTGTCTGATCAGGATATTGCCAGTATTCACTCATTTTTCAAATTACATGATGAAAACGCTCTTTCTGCCGATTGGGCCGCAGATGCTCTTCTTTATACTGAAGATGCGATTAGATTTCCACCAGGTGGTGATCCGATTCAAGGCAGAAAAGCTATTCAGCTAGGTTTAGAAGCCATTGATACGGTCTTATCTTTCACACCTGAAATTATGGAGATAGATGGTTGCGGTGACATTGCTTATGCATTGGTCAAATATTCGTTTACAGCGATTCAGGTGGGATCGACAGAACCGGTTATTTCTTCTGGCATATCATTAATGATTTTAAGGAAGCAACCCAACAACTCCTGGAAATTTTTCCGGGTTATGTGGAATTAAAAATAAACCTAATACCAATTTGTATCAGAACTCAATAAAAGTATTGGAGTCATTGCATATAAGTTATAATTAAATATTAACAGCTTATGACCTAAAAATGTACGGCCTAACAATGCAAATTAATCCGACGCTTTCAGCGAGGGTTATTTGCAGTCGTTAGGTGGCAGCATGACGGAGGGCAATATGCCAGAGTTGGAAGATCCCAAACCAGGCTACAAGTGGCCGATTGTAGTTGCACTACCAATCAAGGCACCAGCGGAGAAGGTTTGGGGCGCGATTTCGATGCTGGGCAACCTCGAGTCTTGCCATCCCTTCTGTGCACAGAACCCCGTCGAGGTGTGGCCTGGCGAAGGGTCCCGGGATGAGGTTCACTACTTAAGTGGGTGGGTCTTAGAGCGCCGGTTCTGTCGATGGATCGAAGGAGTAGGCTATGATCTCGAGATTGGTAGGCGCGGTGGAAGCTCGTCATTCGTATCGTGGCGAATAATGTCTGTTGATGACCAGAACTGTATCCTGAGAATAGCGATCTATCCGCATATGCTTCAGAACGTACCTATGGCGATTCGGTGGCTCCCACACGTCCTGCGTCTTGGTCCCATGCTCAGAAAATACTTGTCGTCGGTCGTAAGAGGCTTTGAGTGGTATGTGATCCATGGCGAACCAGTACCTCGGAATCAGTTCGGTTCACATCCCTGGTTCTCCGCTCCCAAATCTTCTGAGCGTGCCACCTAATATATGTTATCCTTAATTATTAGAAAGAAAAAGGTGTTCTATGGAAGGAATTGAATATTTGTATGAATTATGTGAGGCTTTACCACGATGTGGTCCTGGCGATAATGAATTTACCAAGCGTGCTTTTTATGCTATCCCCAAACCTCCAAAACATCCATTCATTTTGGATATTGGATGCGGTCCCGGAGTACAGACCATTGAATTAGCAAAAATATCAAATGGGAAAATCATTGCGTTAGATAATCATCAGGCATTTCTTGACAAATTAATGGAACAAGCAAGAAATGAAAGACTCGAAGAAAATATAATCCCCAAAAATTTATCAATGCTGGATATGGATTTTGACGAAAACACCTTTGATATCATTTGGTCAGAAGGTGCATTGTATCTTATGGGATTTCAAAATGGATTAAAACGGTGCCATCAACTTTTAAAAAACAAAGGCTATTTAGCTGTGACAGAACTTGTATATATCGCTCCTAATCCTCCTGATGCCGTTATTCAATACTTTGAGAATGAGTATCCGGACATTAAAAATATTAAAGGCAAAATCGAAGTAATTCAAAAAGAAGGATTTAACTTAATATCAAACTTCACATTACCAGAATCAGCATGGTTAAATAATTATTATTTACCGATTGAAAAAGAATTACCCCTTCTGAATAAGAAATACCAAGGAAACGAGATTGCATTAGGTGTTTTTGAAGGGATTAGAAATGAAGTAAATTTTTACAATAGATATTCAGAATTTTATGGCTATGAATTTTTTGTAATGCAAAAAAATAATTAGTACAAATATAGGATAACAAATCACTCAAGCGGATGGCAAAAAGCGCCGCCGCTTAGTTCAACCGCTAGCCTTTGTAAGGAGAAAGATATAGTGAGCGATGAAAACAAGCGTGTATGCCCGGTTGAAAGAGCGGGCAGTCTCGATAACAGAATTCGAAGATGGTTACAAAACCCTCATAAAATAGTAGGACCCTATATTGAAGAAGGGATGACAGTCCTGGATCTGGGTTGTGGTCCAGGCTTTTTCTCTATTGAAATGGCTCGAATGGTCGGCAAATCCGGTCGAGTTATTGCTGCTGATTTGCAGGAAGGGATGCTTCAAAAGCTAAGAGACAGGATTCAGGGAACTGAACTTGAGGAACGTATCACACTTCATAAATGCGAAGAGAACAAAATAGGCGTATCAGAGGAGATTGATTTTGTTCTAGTTTTCTATGTGGTACACGAAGTTCCCAATCAAGAAGAGTTTTTTAATGAGATAGGAGTAATACTCAAATCCAAAGGGCAAGTGCTCGTAGTAGAACCACCATTCCATGTATCAAAGTCGGCCTTTGAAGAAACTATCAGCCAAGCCCGAAACGTAGGACTTACACTTGTAGAAAGGCCGAAGATGCTTCTTAGCAAAACAGCAGTTTTGAAAAAGGGCTAACAATAGAATGTACCTGACTATAATTCCGCTGTACTTCATAAAAGCAGGTGATTTTGACGTTAAACTTCCACATACCTAATCAGGGCAAAAACCTCTCCATACCACACCCTGAACACCAGATCCGCGCAAACCCATTCTTCTGATTGCTGCCATCGAGGTGCTTCTCAACTCCCTCTTGCACAATGGGAAAGAAGAATCCGTATTTTCTCCCATATCGATATTCATATTCAGCCCCAAACTGCTCAAAGTAATGGAAAAACACCCTTTCCCCTCAAAAACCGGGCGGATATGACTCGGAAGGTTTGACTTACTAAAGGGATTTGTATAAGAAGACAGAATTTAATAATATAAATTATATATAAGTTATAGATAAAATTATGGAAGAAATTGCGACCCTTTTCGTCTAAATATGTAAGTTGCTTAGAGTACAATTCTACCTGTTCAAGAAGAACGGAGTGAAAAATGAAGGAGTCCAGATAGTTACCGCAATAACCGAGTTGGTAAGAGAAAACGTATTGCGAAAAATAATTTATCATGTATCGTTAGGTGAGTGATTATGCAAAAATTAACCATCATCATATTGACCGCATTCCTGGCTCTTGCTGTTAGCTGCGGAAAATCCGGCGACAGCGGCATGGACAAGGGGACGAAGCCGGCAGAAAAACAAAAGGCTGAGAAAACTCCAGACAATGAACATACTCCAGGCCGACCTGGCCAAAGGCCTGGAACCAAATCTCAGAATGGCAAAGAGATCGATGTCGATAAGCTTGATATTCCCGACCACATGAAAGAGGCCATAAAATCAGGGCGCATCCCAAAGGACCAGATCCCGCGGATCCTTGCCCGATTTCAGGGCGGTGGAAGTCCGGCAGTTCCAGTGAGTGTAACGCCAGTCCTGCTCCAAAATCTGAACTCCTACCTCGTCCTCAACGGTATCGTCGAGCCCGAAAGGAAAGTCGAGATTTACTCTCATCTTTCCGCCTATGTCAAAAAAATCGTGAAGGAAGAAGGAGATTATGTCAAAGAAAATGATGTCCTGGCCCAGCTCGATGATAAGGAGATCATGATAAGTTACAACCAGGCAAAGATCCAACTGGACCAGGCCAAACTAAACCTTGAGGAAGCAGAAAATAACTACACCCGCAGTCAGGAGCTTGTCAAGCGTTCGCTCGTTTCCGAACAGGATTTCCAGGCTACCGAAGCACAGTTCAAGCAAAGCCAGTTGGAGTACCAGAGCCGTATGGAGAATTTCAATAATCTCAAGCTCCGGCTGGACTGGACTAAAATTCGGGCACTTTCCGAAGGCTATATCACCGAGCGGCTCATCGAAGCCGGAGATCGAGTTAACGCTAACACGCAGGTGTATACGATCGAAGATTTCAATCCTTTGCTTATCCGTGTGTACGTCCCCACGTCTGATGCTATCAATCTCGCTCTTGGTATGTCCGCGGAAGTGACCACCGAGGTTCTGAAGGGATTAGTGCTCGAAGGCAAAGTCAAGCTGATAAACCCTCGGATCGATGTCGAGACCGGAACAGTCAAAGTCACCGTCGAGGTCTTCGACAATTCCCTCCGTCTGCAGCCGGGGATGTTCGTGAAAGTCCAGATAGCTATCGGGGTGAAAGAGAACATCTTGATTATCCCTCGGAAAGCAATCCTTTACAAACAGAACAAGAGTTATGTCTTTGTCCTGAATCGGCGCCAAGTGTCCCAGCGCGAGGTCTTTCTCGGCCTACTCGAGGAAGACCACGTAGAAGTGACAGAAGGGCTGAATGAAGGCGAAGTCATCGTAATAGTTGGAGTCGAAGGGCTCAAAGAAGGCCAAAGAGTTGACGTAGTTCAATGAAAATCGTTAAGTTTTCCCTCAATCGTCCGGTATCCATCATTATGTTCACTGTCGCCGCAATCATCTTTGGCTTTATCTCCTATTCCAAACTAAACCTGAATTTACTGCCAAAGATTTCCTATCCCACCCTTACCATTCAGACGGAATACCCGGGCACCGCCCCCTCGGAAATCGAGAACATCATCTCCAAGCCGATTGAGGAGACCTGCGGAGTTGTTGACAATGTCGTGCGCATCTCATCGGTCTCCCGTGCGGAGCTCTCCGAGGTCACGGTCGAGTTTGCTTGGCACACCAACATGGATTTCGCTACCCTGAAACTCAGAGAAAAGCTGGACCTGCTTCGCCTTCCCAGGGACGCAACTAAGCCGGTCATCCTTAGGTACGATCCTAACCAGGAACCCATCATGAGATTGGGATTGACCGGAGATACTGATCTAGCCCGCATCCGTTATATCGCAGAGAGGGAAGTTAAACAGGCCTTGGAGAGCATCGAGGGAGTTGCAGCTTGCTCCATATCAGGAGGTCTGGAAGATGAAATCCACATTGACATCGACGAACAGAAACTCAGCCTTCTCAACATCCCCATCACTTCTGTGGCCAACCGTCTTGCACAAGAAAACGTAAATCTCTCCGCCGGGATCCTAAAACAAAAAGACAGCCAGTTTCTGGTTCGGACTGTCAACCAGTTCAAAACTGTGGAGGAAATTAAGGATATCATCATCGAAAAACGGGGCGATGTTCAGCTCACCCTGGGTAGCATTGCGGATGTGTACCGTGGCCATAAAGAACGGAAAGTCATCTCGCGCATCAATGGTCGAGAATGTATCGAAGCTGCCATCTACAGGGCCGCGGATGCCAACACTGTCGCAGTAGCGAATGCTGTCACCGACAAGCTGAAGGCAGTTCAAGCAAATATCCTGAAGCCCAGGAATATGGATTATTTGATTATCACCAACCAGTCAAAATTCATCAAAAACACCATCCAGCAAGTCAAGCAAACCGCCATTATCGGGGGCATACTGGCCATCCTTGTTTTACTTTACTTTTTGAAAAACTTCCGCAGCACCCTGATAATCGGGGCTGCCATACCTATTTCCGTCGTCATTACGTTCTTTCTCATGTATTCCTCTAATATCTCCTTAAACATAATCTCGCTTGGAGGATTAGCGCTCGGGATCGGGATGCTGGTTGACAACTCCATCGTTGTCTTGGAGTCTATCCAGCGTTACAGGGAAAAGGGCGCAGACTTGTACAAGGCCGCCTTGCAGGGAACATCCGAGGTAGCTGGAGCCGTAACTGCCTCTACTTTCACAACGGTAGCGGTATTTTTTCCGATTGTGTTCGTGGAGGGAATTGCGGGTCAGCTTTTTAAAGATATGGCCCTTACGGTGACCTACTCTCTGCTGGCTTCTTTAGCAGTGTCCCTGACTCTCGTTCCGATGCTCAATGCAACCCTGCGCCGTGAAAATTCTAAGGAGCGGCTGACCGGATGGCTGAAAGTACTTTTTAAACCACTGGATAAAATTTACAGCCAATTTTATCTCTCTTATAAAAAGATCCTTGATTTCTCCTTTGGGCATAGAAAAACCGTTTTCATTACTGTGATAGCGCTCTTTTTCACAGCCATCTTCATGTCCAGCTTCATGGGCCAGGAATTGATCCCAGTCATTTCCCAGGGAGAATTTTTAATCAATGTCGAGTTTCAACCTGGAACCGCCCTCAAAGAGAACACCGCTATAATCACAGATATATCTGAAGTCCTAAAAAAACACAAAGAAATAGACAGCATCTACGAGCTCATAGGGAAAGGCTCAAGGGGCGGCATTTCCTTTCAAGAAGAACGGGAAAACCTTTCCGAGTTCACGCTCCGCTTGAAACCGGGAATCCTGGGAAAAAAGGAAGATCGGATCATGGACCTGGTCAGAGCCGACCTGGAAAAGTTTCCAACAACCAAAGTCAAAGTCTACAAACCCCGCTTGTTCTCTTTCAAGGCTCCACTGGAAGTAGTAGTCTTGGGAAACGACCTCGAGATGATCAAACAGGTCTCAGACGAACTCCTGAAGAAAATCCGGAGTGTGGACGGAATCATCGACCTGAAATCAAGCATGGAAGAAGGCTATCCAGAAATCCAGATTATTTTCAACCGGGCCCTGCTTGCTTCTCAAAACATGACCATAAACTCGGTAGGAACCCAGATCAGGAATAAAATCGAGGGAGATGTCGCAACACGCTTTATCGAAAGCGACCGTGAGATAGACATCCGGGTTCGCATCTCGGAGGATTTTCGAGACCGCGTGGATAAGATCGGCCGGATCAATATCCGTAACGGTTTGGGCATGATGGTGCCTTTGAAAGCGCTGGCAGAGATCCAAATTAAAGAAGGTCCGGCAGAAATACGCCGTATCCTCCAACAAAAATCTGCGGTCATCACCGGAAACATCTCCGGAATTACCCTGGATGCCGCCAAGGAAAAAGTCATGGCAGCAGCCGCGTCCATAGACAGAGGTCCCGAATGCCAGATCTACATGGCCGGACAGAGCATGGAGCAGGACGTGGCCTTTTCCTCCATGATTTTCGCCATTTTTCTCGCCGTGTTTCTGGTTTATCTGGTCATGGCCTCCCAGTTTGAATCCTTTAAAAAACCCTTTATCATCATGTTCACCATCCCACTCGGTATTATCGGGGTCGTTATCGTCGGACTCGCGTCCAGCATGTCAATCAACGTGATCGTGCTCATCGGCCTGATCATTCTTTCCGGTATCATCGTGAACAACGCCATCGTGCTGGTCGATTACATCGGAAAGCTCGAGAAACAAGGAATGTCTAAGATGGAAGCCATCAAAACCGCTGCGCAGGTAAGGTGGCGGCCGATCATCATGACCTCGATTACGACAGTGCTGGCACTTGTGCCCATGGCACTGGATTTTAATGAGGGATTCGAGATCCGTATCCCCCTGGCCCTGACATTGATCGGAGGTTTGATCTTCGGCACCTTTCTAACCCTGATCTTTATCCCCTTGGTCTACAGCATGGTTGTCAGGGAGACTAAGTCTGCCAAAGAGAAGCAAAACCGCTTCTTGGGTTTTCTGAAGAGCTTCAAAATGACTCCGTCTTTAGATAAGGCTAAAGCGAAAAAACCATGAATTTACCTGAATTTTCCATAAAAAAACCTGTCTCCATTATCGTAGTCATGCTTATTTTCATCACCATTGGGGTGATATCCATACTCAAACTTCCGCTGGAAATGATGCCCGACATCTCTTTCCCAGGACTCATGGTACAAATTCCATATCCTTCCTCCTCTCCTGAGGAGGTGGAGCGCACCATTACCCGACCCATGGAAGATGCCCTGGCTACTATCAATAATCTCGAGAATCTCAGATCTACCTCGTCCTCATCATCCTCCCGTATCCATCTTCAGTTCAAGGGAAACACAAACATGGATCTAATTACCATGCAGATCCGAGACAAAATCGATCAAATCCGGAACGACCTCCCCGATGACATCGAAAATATTCGAATCCGCCGCTTTTCGATGAGCGACCGGCCTGTGATCAACTTCAGCCTGGCTTTACCCGGTGACCTGGAAAATTTGTATTATTGGTCCGAAAATTACATCATGCAGCAGTTGGAACGGATAGAAGGCGTGGCTAATGTGGAAACCCGGGGAATCCGAAATAAAGTGTTGACCGTCTATCTTAAGCCTGAGGTTTTCTACTCCTCATCTATCCGTATCATGGATCTTATCGACACCATCCGTAACAACAACATCAACATATCAGCCGGTTACGTGGAAGAAGGCCCCCTGCGCTTAGTGACGCGCATTCCGGGGGAACTGAAAATTCTTGAGGATGTGAAAAACCTTCCAGTCAGCAACAAAGGTCTTACTATCGCCGATATTGCTCGCGTAACCTACGATTACCCTCCTAAAGAGGAATATAACCGCCTAGACAGGAAAGAAACTGTCCGCTTCCAGGTCTACCGTGCTTCCAACGCCAACATCGTGGATGTGTGCAACAATGTCAAAGCGACCATGGCGCAGATCACAGAGACGGAACCTGAGCTCAAAGACATGACCGTAATATTCTACCGCGATCAATCGAAGGATATATTAAAGAGCTTGAAAGATCTTACCCTTTCCGGGATCATCGGTGGCCTTTTAGCTGTGTTCGTCCTGCTCTTCTTCCTGAGAAAATTGCGCTCCACTATCATTATCGCCATGGCCATCCCGATGGCTATGGTCTTTACTTTCAGTTTCATGTACCTTTACCGCGACATTTTCCGGGCTGAGGTCACCATCAACATTATATCCCTCAGCGGACTGATGATGGCGGTGGGAATGCTGGTGGATAACAGCGTCGTGGTCCTGGAGAACATCTTCCGCCTGCGTCAGGAGAAGAATTATTCCCCGATAAAGGCCTCCATGACTGGAGCCAGTGAGGTGGCCATGGCTGTCACCGCTTCCACTTTGACAACCTTGGTTGTTTTTATCTCACTGGGTTTCATGGCGCAGTCGGGATTCGGGCGCTTCATGAAGGACTTTGCTCTGACTATCTCCCTGGCCCTGATTGCCTCCCTGCTGGTTTCCCTGTCGTTCATTCCGCTGGCAGGAAGCAGGTTTCTAGCCGGCAAAACCAAGGAGAAAGCCCCTTGGCTTGTTAAATTAACAACGATTTACGAGCGTATCATCAGCTTCACTATAAAAAACTGGAAGACCAAGCTTCTGGTTGTTGGTCTGGCCATCGGGATCTTTTTCGTCTCCTTCCAGATGTTCAAGAGCATCGAGCAGGAGTTCATGCCGAGCAGTGACCAGAGGGAAATAGATATCTCGGTACTTATGCCGCGCAGTTTCACATTGAACGAGATGAAATCCCTTTTCTTTAATATCGAGGATATCCTCCTTTCCCGTAAGGAAGAACTTGCCATCAAATATCTAGAAACCGATTTCGGCGTGCGAAATTGGCGGCAAGGACGGTTCCGCGGATCATTAGAACTGGAATTGGAAGAAAAAGGACCGTCAGTAACTGAAATCAAAGAAAAGCTAAAGGAACTTCTGCCCAGGCGGGCCGGCATAACCTACGAGTACGGGCAGCGCTGGGGCCGTCACGGATTCCACCGCGGAATCACTGTGGAATTGATCGGTCTGGATTACACAAAACTTACCGAGCTGGCTCCGATGGTTATTGAAAAGCTGCGGACGGTCGAAAATGTGGAGGATATTACCAGTGACTTGGAGGGTGGAGACACGCAGCTTTTGGTCGAGGTGGACCGAGCCAAAGCAGAGAGTTCAGGTGTGAGCAGCCGAATGGTAGCCCAGACTATTTCCTCCTCTCTTTCTGAAAGAGCCATCGGAAAGTTTAAAACAGAAAACCGAGAAATTGACATCATCTTGAAAATCAAGGGAGAAGATGAATTTACTGAAGAAGACCTCCAGAATATCAGCCTGCGAACCCGCTCCAAACGGATTCCCCTCTCTGCGATATCGACTATTTCTTACCGTTTAGGATCGACCTCTATCCAGAAAGAAAATAAAAAATCCAAATTAAACATACGCATCAATACAAAAACAGAAGGCATGATGGCTATCTCCAGCGACGTCCGCCAGATCATGAGTACCATCCAATTCCCCGAAGGCTACACATGGAGCCTGGGATCTGGCTGGAGGCGTTTCCGCGAATCCCGGGGAGAATCCAATATGGCCATCATTCTCGCCCTTATCTTCATTTATATCATTATGGCCTCTCTATTCGAATCTTTCGTGCATCCTTTTACGATCCTTCTTACCGTTCCCTTGGCATTGTTCGGAGTGGCTGTATTCTTCTCCCTCACGAATATCACGTTGAATACGACATCCTATTTAGGGCTTTTGGTTCTGTTCGGGATTGTGGTGAACAACGGGATAATCCTTATCGATCACATCCGGACCCTTCGAAAATCCGGGATGGGAAAGAACGAATCTATCGTCCAGGGCGGTAAAGACAGAATGAGGCCGATCGTCATGACGGCCATCACGACTATTTTCGGGGTGCTGCCGTTGGCGCTCCCCTTCCTTCTGCCCCAGTTTTTTCAGGCTGCAGGACGGAGAGCACAGATGTGGGCACCTATATCCGTGGCCATTATCGGCGGGCTGACCACCTCAACTTTCTTTACGTTGATCTTCCTGCCTACTTTTTACTCCATCTCTGATACAGTGAGGACTAAGGCCAAATCTCTTCTTGGATTCAAAAGCACCAAAATCTAATTATTTTCAGGGATATTCCCACAAAATCATTCAACTTATGGATTGAAGAAAGAGAAACTGTCTATCCTGCTTCAGGAATAATCATCCCCGGGAATCTGGGTGAATCCTGCATGATGTGGAAATAGAAAGAAATAATCTCGACTTTTGGATTACCCTCCTCGGTCAGATAATTAAGACCAGCAAAATGACCGAAGCCGGGCAGTAAGAATGTAATCTATTATTTTTTTCTTTTTTATTTTTTCTTAGTCAAATAAGAAATAATAACAATTACAACTCCCAAAACCATCAATATCCAAGCAAGGATGGACAAGGTTGGGGACTGCATTGAAGGGTTTAGCTGTGTTGCTAACCTTACAAGAAAACCTCCGATCAGGAAAACCAGGCCAAGAATGCGCATTTCTTCTCCTCCTCCTTACCTCTTTATCCCTTAATACCCCCCCAGTTATAATAATCAATTCTATATGGGCTTGATTTATCATGCCCACCTATATTAAACCTAAAAAAGCATATCATAAATTCATTTTCATTGTTTAAGCGTGATTTAGCCATCATGGGCAATTAGTTAAAAAACATTATAATGAATGATATCCTCTGATTTTCTCTTGGGAACATGAAGACATTCCTGCTTGTCCTTCCAATATTTTAAGGAGCCCTCCATATCCTCCACTACAGGTTTCTCATCAGGGTATCCCAAAGCCAACACAGAGTCAATTTTATAACTCATGGGAATTCTTAGCATTTCCTGAACTTTATCTCTTTCCACAGATAGGAGCCAACAGCTCCCGATACCTTCCTCCCAAGCAGTAAGGATCATGTTTTCAACAGCTGCTCCTGCGTCCCACTCATATCCTTTATCTTTCACCTGCAAATTTACAATAACGACAATGTAAGCAACGGGTTCATGCCCCTGTTTGGGATTACCTTCTGGGGCAATATATCCTGCCCATTTTAAACAGGGAAAGAGCTGCTTTCTGAGCTCGGCTTCATCGACGACGATAAACTCAAGAGGTTGAAGATTAGATGCTGAAGGAGCTAACCTTGCAGCGCTGACAAGTTTTTCTAGAATTTCCTTTGAAACAGGTTCAGGATTGAACTGACGTATCGATCTTCTTGAAAGAATCAACTCGTATAAGCTCATCTTTTTCTGCTTATCTCATAGGATTTTTTATATTCTGCTTATTTTTTTACGGATATTAATAGAATACATTCAAATTGTAAAGGAAATTAACCCTGGGCTAGAATTGATTTTAATTTTTTTGCATACTCGCGGCTTGCTTTATCAGGGGTGATGAACTCAATCTGATCAGGCTTGCTTATCCCCAAGCCTAACTCAACTGCCCTTTTAATTTGCTCTTGTTCAAAGATTTTGCGTTCCATTATGGCTTTGTTCGAGCCCAACTCTTTTAAGATAGCCACTCCTGCTGCGTCCACAGCAATACGGTCGCTTCCTCCTATGAAAACGTTGGCTTCTTTTCTGGTTCCTTTTGAAGGACCTCCATCAACAAAAGTTTCTATTCCGTCAAGAACAATTAATTGAAGTTTATAGCCGAGATTTATCTCAGCTATCATTTTCCTCATGGCATTATCCCTTTCACCATGAAGCTCTCTCATCAGTTTCTTGGGTGTTAATCCTACCGCTAATTTTATTGACAAAGTAAAGACACCTCCGTACTGATGTGTCTTCAGACAGCAGGTAGAAACAACATACTCAGACTCAACAACTGGGCGTGCTACATAAAATCCCTCTTTCCAGTGATTTCCAGGCGGATTAAAGTGAACCCAATCCTTTTCTTCCAGTTCTTCGAAATTTATAATCTTGAAGTTTAATTCTTGGGCCAGGTCGAAAATCCCTTTATCTTTCAAAACACTCTTGGTTGAGGGTGGGCCACTTCTTTCGCCGACTGTAATCTCCGAAGCTCCCCTCTCTTGGAGCTCTTTAATCAACTGGCTCAAAGTATCGTTATGAGTTGAGCCAGGTGCCGGATCAGCCGTATTGAAATTAGGTTTCAACATAACCTTTTTACCTTCTACAGAGGCGAAATCTAAAAGTTCTAAAACTTTCTGAACTCCTTCCTTCCTGTCGTTGGTTTTAAAAAGTGCGATTTTAGCTTTCTTGCTGGTTTCCTTTGCCATCAGAGGTTTAAAGCTTAATGCAGGCAAACTTGCCAAACCGACAACAGATCCTTTGATAAATTCACGGCGATTAAAAGTCAATATTTTGCTTTTTCTCATATTTTCCTTCCTAAATTTGTCTCATAATTTTCTCTTTCGTGACATTTATTATATTTGGTAATTTTCTTTTTTAAAACTTTTTTTTCATTTTTTTTCATATCCTATTCATATTTTACTCGCGACCCATAGCGCAAAATCTGCCTCAGGAAGAGCGCCGCTTGTTCGACCCCTCTCATAACCCTTATTAAGAATAACAAATGTCGGAACACCTTGTACCTTGAATTCGGCCGCCACTTGATGATTCTCGTCCACATTAATCCTAACCACCATGATTTCTCCCGCCCTTCTCTTGGCAAAGCTCTCCACCACAGGATGCATCACATGGCAAGGCGCACAAGTCGGCGAGAAAAAATCTACGAGAATAGGGAGTTTAGAATTCTGGAAAAAAGCTGAAGCCTGGCTTGCAGGAAGTTCAAGGACACTCCCCGGCTCTGGAAGGGGATATTTGCAGCGACCGCAGACAATCTTTTTCCCGTTAACACCTAGGGGATAGTTATTCGTAGCCCCACAGTCAGAGCAGCTTACCTTTAACCTGTCCGCCAAAGCTTTTTACTCCCTTTATTCCTTTCCGTTATATTTTTTGCCTTTGTCCCATCTGTTTTGCATCAAGTGATTTATTCGGTTAAGGTTTGATAGATCACAACCTCCAAAATAAACCTGCGGGCTTGATGAATCAAGCCCCTACAAAATATTTTATTCGACAACCATGATCTTGATGAATCAAGCCCCTACAAATAATCCAATTCAATAGGCAAGTGTTTGATGAATCAAATCCCTCCATTAATAAAATATCTATTTGTCCTTCTTCTTATAGGGAGGAATTGGAGGCAGTTTTTTTTCTTTGGTTTTCAACTCTTCAAGAATAACCTCAATGGCTTTGTTCAGTTGTTGATCCTCTCCTTCAAATTCTTTAGCTGGATCGTTATCCACATAAATATCCGGCTCAACCCCATGCCCCTCAATGATCCACTCTTTTCCGTCAACACTATAAGAGGCAAACTCGGGTTTATAGAGAGAGCCACCGTCAACCAGCGGGAGAGGGCCACGAATTCCGACAACACCACCCCACGTACGCTTTCCAATCAATTTGCCGAGCTTATGCTTTTTAAAACGATAAGGGAAAAGGTCTCCATCAGAGGCAGAAAATTCATCTATCAAGCAGACTTTAGGTCCCAGCATTATGGCTCCAGGATTAGGTCCGGGGATTGTATCACGGGACATACCTATCATCGCTATCTCTCGCCTCAATCGCTCTATAAGCATTGGTGAAACATTTCCACCGCCATTACCGCGCACATCGATGATGAGAGCCTTTTTCCGCAGCTGAGGATAAAAATGCTTGACAAATTCGTTCAATCCTTGGCGTCCCATATCAGGAAGATGAATATAGCCGACTTTCCCTTTTGTTGCTTTGTCAACCTTCTCCATGTTGTTCTTGACCCAATTGTAGTAAATGAGCGAGAGCTCATCCTTAATAGGAACAACTACCTCTTCTCTGCTTCCTTTTTCTATAGGTTTCGAGTTCACCCGGAGTGTCACCTGTTTCCCTACAGTGTTAAGCAGAACTTTATACATGTCAGCCATCTTGTTTGTAGGTTTTCCGTTGATGGCAGTCAAATAATCTCCCTCTTTTACGTTAACGCCAACTTTAGTTAGGGGGGATCGCAAGGATTTATTCCAGTTTTCCCCTTTCAGGATCTTCTTGATTTTGTAATAGCCAGAATTTGCATCTCGTTCAAACTGAGCACCAAGCATCCCCACAGGAACTCGTTTTGGCTGGGGAATATCACCACCACCAACATAAGTGTGACCGACATTCAATTCACCTATCATCTCTCCAATAACGTATGTTAAATCTGCCCTATGGCTAACAGCCTCTGCTAAGGGTTTGTAGCGTGCTTTCATCGCCTCCCAATCCACTCCGTGCATATTCGGTGCATAGAAGAAGTATTTCATCTGACGCCAGCATTCGTTGAAAATCTGGTTCCACTCCTGCCTTAAGTCCACTTGGGTCTCCATGTTAGATAAATCCAGCTTATCCTTTATTTTCAGGGGAGCCTTTGGTAGGTCGACAATGGCATAGGATTTCTCTTGAGAGACTAACATCTTCTTTTGATCGTGGGAGATTTCATAATCGTTGATATTCCCAAGCCCTGTCTCTTTCTGCTCTTTCAGATCATACATTTTCAAAGAGGACTTCCTATCCCCGTCACTCCTCATCATGTAGTAAATTTTCTCTCCAACAGAGGTTATGTGCCGGTAATCAGCAACTCTGATTGGCAAACCAATGATGCGATCTTTTAAACCGGAAGGATCAACTTTTGTTTCCGCTCCTTTTTTCTGGGCACTCTTCTTTTTCTTATCTCCCTTTTTTCTATCTTTTTCCGCTCCTTTTTCAGACTTTTGACTTTTATCGCTCTCTTTCTTTACATCCACCTCATCACTCTTTGGCTCGAAGGGAGACTTCACGTCTTTGGAAAGAGTAACCAGGTAGACTCTAGCCATGGATAAATAGGCATGATTCCATTCTGTTTCGCTGTAGATAGGACTGAAATCTCTGTCTGATATAAAAAAGAGATACTTTCCATCCGAACTAAAGGAAGGTGAATAGGAAGAGTACCACCCATCTGTGACTTCATAGGTTTTTTTTGTCGAACAGTTATAAAGATAAACCTTTGTCATTGATTTTGCTTCAGGCTTTTCATAAGAAATCCAATTACTATCAGGAGACCAGGCGTACCTTCTTATTTCCCAGCTTTTTGCCCTTGCGACCTCAACAATCTTTTTCATCTCAATATCAACATAATTGAGGCGAAGCAGCTTATCGCCCCAGAGAATTTTCCTGGAATCTGGAGACCAGTAAACCTGATATTTGTATGTGTCCCCACCTTTTGTGATTTGCCTTGGTGCTCCTGAGCCATCCTGCAACATGATATAAATTTCATCCTCGCCACTTTGATCGGAAATATAAGCAATCCATTTACCATCAGGAGACCATTTTGAATTCCTTTCATGAACCCCAGAAGTGTTTGTCAGGTTTCGTGTGTTTCCATGTTTAGCCGGTACAGTAAAAATCTCTCCACGTGCCCCGAATAAGGCCCGCTTTCCATCTGGAGAGATTTCATAATTTGTCACCCTTTCATCGACTTTGACAAATTTTCCCCGGCTGGACGTCATATCATCGGAGATGCTAACAGGAACTTTTTTAGCCTCTTTTTTCTCAAGGTCAAAGCGATAGATAAAGCCTCCATTTTCAAAAACAATTGCCCTCGGGCCAAGGGAAGGAAACTTAATATCGAAATCTTCGAAACTTGTCAGCTTCCTGGTTTTTTTGGTGGTAAGATCATAGACAAATAGATTCATCTTTTTATTCTCATCCCTGTCCGAAAGAAAATAAATGCTGTTGCCGCTCCACATGGGGATAATATCCTGAGCAGGATTATTGGTGATGTTTTTGACTTTCCTTGTCTCAAAATCATAAATCCAGATATCGTCTGCCATGCCGCCCCGATAACGTTTCCAAGTTCTGAATTCGCGGAAAACTCGATTATAGGCCATCATTTTATCATTGGCAGAAAACGAACAAAATCCACCCCGAGGCAAAGGAAGCTGTTCGGGTGTTCCCCCCTCAACAGAAGCCAAATACAGCTGGCCGTTAAAGCTGTTCCATTCCCTCATGCGTGAACGAAAAACTACATGTTTTTTATCATGTTTCCAGGTCATCACTATATTATTCGGACCCATCCTATCTGATACGTCATCACGACCGAGAGCGGGAGTATAGGTTAGTCTTTTGGGTATTCCACCTGAGCTAGGAATCAAATAGACCTCACGGTTTCCGTCATACTCACCTGTAAAAGCTATGTACTCTCCATCGGGTGAAAAACGGGCAAAAACTTCAAACCCGTTATGACTGGTGAGCTTTCGGGCAAGACCTCCTACAGAGGAAACTGTGTGCAGATCGCCAGCATAGGTAAATACAATCTGATCATTGTGGATAGATGGGAAGCGAAGTACGCGAGCTTCTTGTGAAGCATAGGTAATACCCGAAAACAGTAATAAAATGCAAAATAGAAATAAAAACACTTTCGTTTTCATCTTTCCTCCTTCTTGAAAAATGACTTGATATAAAAGAGCTAGAATATAGCACACAGTTTTTTTCGAGGCAAGCTTCATAGCCAATATAACTGATTGCTAAGGCATAGGTTTTGGGAAATATCTGCAGCGACCATTGAAGAAAGGCTCAGGCTATATGGTTCCAAAACACGTTGCTTTTGCCCCAGAATAAATGCAGAATAGAATAAATGGGGCCAGGCTCCATTTTGCAAGAAAGAAGACATTCTCAACTTGAAGACATAACAGCAGAAAATGGAGCCTGGCCCCATTTATTCTCAAGGCTTCGCTCTCCTCTGGGGTCAGACTTTGTCATCATGTTGAGAGTTGGACTTCATTTTGTTTTTGAACACTACAGCACGATAAAGTCTGACCCCGGCGAGTTACGCAGTCGCCGAGAAGAGCGAATGGAGAATGGCGTTAAAAATCTGAAGGGAGCTAGGCTATTTCCCAAAACCATTTCCACTAGCAAAAATGGAGATGCTTGTTAACTCCATCGATATGTTGATTTTTCGAGCGGAGGGAATTAGAATGTTTAAGAATGAACAGGAAGTAAATACATGGAAATATTAAACAAAGAAGTCGTAGAAGCGACAAGGAAAAAACTCGATGAGGAGATGAAAGAGAAAGTAACTCTTCTTCTTTTTACACAAGAACCAAGTCGACTGACCGTTCCTGATCATCTAAAAGGACAGGAATGTGTCTTTTGCAAAGAAACAAGAAAATTGCTGAAAGAAGTCAGCGCCCTCTCTGATAAAATAGAGCTTGTTATCTACGATTTCAGTGGGGATAAAGAAAAAGCGGCCGAGTATGGAATCGATAAGATCCCGGCTACAATCATCTTGGGCCAGAAAGATTATGGCCTAAGATTTTTCGGCATCCCCTCTGGATACGAGTACACAAGCCTAATTGAAGCCATCCTTGGTGTTTCCAAGGGAAAGACTGGGCTGAGTCAAAAAACCAGAGAAGCTTTAAAAACTATTGACAAGGATATCCACATTCAGGTCTTTGTGACTCCCACCTGCCCTTATTGCCCTCAGGTCGTCCACTTAGGTCATCAATTTGCTTTAGAATCTCCTCGAATAAGGGCTGACATGGTCGAATCCACAGAATTTCCCCATATTTCACATAAGTACAATGTCTTCGGAGTTCCAAAAACAGTAATAAACGAGAATATTTTCATAGATGGTGCCGTTCCAGAAGAAACATTTCTTGAGCATGTGTTAAAAGCCCTGAAATCTCAAAGCCAAAAATAAGCAGGAAAGGTTTAATTCCTCAAATGATAAGTTAGCGAGGTTTATTGCCAATGGAAAAATCAAAAACACAAGATAAGACCGCCGGCAAACTTAGCTCGATTTTCTATCCTAAAACCATGGCTATCATCGGTGCTTCAAGACAGCAAGGTTCTGTTGGCCAAGCCCTTCTCGCCAACATAATCGACAGCCGCTTCCAGGGAATCGTCTATCCTGTTAATCCACGAGCCAAAGGAATTCTCGGAATAAAATGCTATGCCACAGTGATGGATATTCCTGATGAAGTGGACCTGGCAATCGTCATAGTTCCTTCGCGCTTTGTCCCCGGTATTCTAGAAGAATGCGGGAAGAAGAAGATCAAAGGAGCCATCGTTATTTCAGCCGGATTCAAGGAAATAGGAGGAGAGGGAATAGAACTGGAGAAAAAGGTCCAAAAGATTATTCAGAAGTATGATATTTCCCTTGTAGGACCGAATTGTTTGGGCATTATGAACACCGACCTTGAGTCATCTATGAACGCTACATTCGGCACACCGATGTCCAAAGAAGGAAATATTGCTTTCATCTCTCAAAGCGGCGCCCTCTGTGTGGCAGTACTTGATTATGCCAAAGAATCCAACATCGGATTTTCCAAATTTATCAGCATGGGGAATAAAGCAGGCTTGACTGAAAATGAGCTTTTGCTCTACTTGAAAAATGACCCGAAAACAGATGTCATCTTGATGTATCTTGAAGACCTTGTCAACGGAAGAGAGTTCATGAAAATAGCCCGCGATATCACCAGCAGCCCTACGAATCCCAAACCTATCATCGCCCTTAAAGCAGGGCGCACTCTGTTAGGTGCCAAAGCAGCTTCTTCTCACACCGGCTCTCTGGCTGGTTCGGACAGAGTTTATGATGCCATCTTTAGCCAGTGTGGAGTGCTCAGGGGAGAAACTTTGGAAGAGCTCTTCGATTATGTCAAAGCTTTCTCCAGCCAGCCTTTACCCAAAGGAGATAATGTCGCCATCATTACAAACTCAGGAGGACCAGGAATATTAGCCACTGATTCCTGCATTCGCCATGGCCTGAATATTGCCCCCCTTAGCCGAAATACAGTAAAAACTTTAAAGGCGATCCTGCCTCCCCAGGCAAGTTTAAATAATCCTGTTGATTTGATCGCAGATGCCCAGCATGAACAGTATGAGGCAACTTTAAAGGAAATATTGAAAGACAAAAACGTTCATTCTTCCATCATTATCCTGACTGCTACTTCCTTCACCAACGTGGATAAAATTGCCGATTCCATTGTCAAAACAACCAAAAAATTCCAAAAGCCGGTCTTATGCAGTTTTTTGGGAGTTTATGATGTCTCTACGGGAATCGAGATCCTGGAAGAAAACGGAATTCCTTCTTACAGGTTTCCTGAATCAGCAGCCCGGGTGCTTTCTGAGATGACCAAATTCAACTTGTGGCTCAACCGGCCAAAAACTGGAGTTAAAAAATTCAGCGTAAATAAGGCCAGGGCCAAAAAAATCATAGATTCTGTTAAAAAAGAGGGCCGGTTTTTCCTGTTAGAGCATGAATCTTACGAGGTTCTTAAGGCTTATCAATTCCCTTTAGTCAAATCCTCTCTGGCTAGAAGCAAAACAGAAGCAGCAAATGCAGCCCAAAAAATCGGCTTTCCCGTAGTCCTGAAAATCGCCTCTCCTGATATCCTCCATAAATTTGACTTCGGAGGAGTCAAACTCAACTTAAAGAATGAAAACGAAGTCCATGAGGCCTACCAAGAAATCCTTAAAAATATCAAATCTAAAAAACCTAAGGCAAAAATTAGAGGTGTACTTGTAGAAGAAATGGCCTCCCAGGGGAAAGAAATTATTCTGGGAATGAGCAGAGATCCTCAGTTTGGCCCAATTCTGATGTTTGGCCTGGGAGGAATTTATGTTGAAGTCCTGGAGGATGTCAGCTTCCGCCTTGCTCCTATTCGTGAGCGCACAGCAGACATGATGATCGCAAAAACAAAAACTCATAAAATCCTGTTAGGATTTAGAGGTGAGCCGGCTTACGACATAAAGGCTGTAGCTGAATGCTTAAAAAGACTATCTCAGCTCGTCACAGACTTTGAGGAAATCAAAGAACTGGATATAAATCCTCTTTTTGTCTATGAGAGAGGAAAAGGCTGTGCTATCGTCGATGCCAGGATCATCCTCGAATCCAGAAAGGCTCAGGCTGTATAGCTAAAACACGTTGCTTTTGCCCAGAATAAATGGGGCCAAATAAATGGGGCCAGGCTCCATTTATTCTCATGGCCCCATTTATTCTCACATTTTCTCCAAGTTGACAAAAATTGACATCACCATGTCCCCTGCTATAATAAAGAGCTTCATGCCGCTTTTTAAGAAGGAAAGGAAAGAAAGAGTTTTGGTGATAGGCCTGGATGGAGTTCCCTACTCTCTCCTGCTTGAGCTCGCTCAAAAAGGTATCATGCCCACAACTTCAAAGCTTATTGACTCAGGCTACATTCAGCGGATGAAGGCAAGCCTTCCTGAAATTTCTGCTGTAAGCTGGACAAATTTCATGACTGGAACAAATCCCGGAACTCACGGCATCTTTGGCTTTACAGACTTCAAAAAGAACTCTTATGACCTTTGCTTCCCGAATTTCCTAGATCTAAAAAAAGAGACATTCTGGGATAAGCTGGGAGACCAAAGGAAAAAATGCATCATTATCAATCAACCCTCAACTTATCCCGCCCGCAAAATTAACGGAATTCTGATTTCAGGTTTTGTAGCCATTGAACTCTCTAAGGCAGTTTATCCTCCCTCTTTCAAAGCTCCTCTAGAGCGGGTGGGCTACGAGATCGATATTGACACCCAAAAATCAGCAGAAAATACTGAATTTCTCTGGAAGGACCTGGCTAAAACCCTGAGTGCACGCCTGAATGCTTTTAATCTCTTCTGGAAGGAAGATTGGGATTATTTTGAATTTGTCATCACCGGCACGGACCGCCTCCATCATTTCCAGTGGGATGCTTATGAAGATGAAAGCCATGTGTATCATAAAAACTTCCTTGATTACTACAGTCAGATCGACCGAGTAATCGACGAAATCGTAACGTCTTTTCGGAAGTTAACTGACAATGATAAAGGTCTCTATCTTCTTTCAGATCACGGATTTGCCCAGATCGAACAGGAAGTCTATCTTAATGCTTGGCTGGAGGAGCAGGGCTATTTAAAGTTCAATAATCCTTCTCCCGAAAGCCTGGCCGAGATCTCTCCTTCATCTAGAGCCTTTGTCATGGAACCAAACCGTATCTACCTGAACTTGAAAGAAAAATTCCTTAAAGGTTGCGTTGAACAATCAGAAAAAAAAGCTCTAAAAGAAGAAATCAGCAAAAAATTGGATAAGCTTGAATACAAAGGAAAAAAAGTTGTGAGATGTGTGTTTGATGCTGAAGAAATTTACTCCGGCCCCTATCTTGCCGAGGGCCCAGATTTAATCGTGCTCTCAGAGTGTGGCTATGATATGAAGGGTTCAGTCAAGAAAAAGGAAGTCTTTGGCCGCTCAAAACTGCAAGGCATGCACACATGGGATGATGCTTTTTTCTTATCAAAAAAAGAACAACGCCAGGACCTCTCCATCTCTGATTTAGCAAAGATAATCCTGGATGACTTTTCAAGAAAATAAAATGAGGATAGGCTACTTTTTCTTCGCGCAATTTAAATCTTGGAGAACTAAACTTTTTCTCAGAAAAAGAAAAAAAATGGCACTGGCCGCTATTTCTATGCGGATCCTGCATCTTGGTAAACTAAAACCTTTGCCAGAAAAAGTAGCCTGTCCCCTTTTCTCTAAAAGTGGCCTTTCGCTTTTTTTCCCTTTTTTCATTCTTTTACTTGCTCTTTCTCTACCCCTCCAAGCTTATATCGGTCCAGGAGCAGGATTCGCTTTTCTTAGCTCCTTTTTTATCCTTTTTCTAACTTTTTTCCTGGCTCTTTTCTCCTTTTTCTCATGGCCTTTTCGATTTCTCTTGCGGGTTATAAAAGGGCAAAGAGCATATAAGAAAAGCAGTATCAATAGATTTATAATCATCGGGCTGGATGGTCTGGAGCCGACTCTTGTCGAAAAATATATGTCTGAAGGGAAACTTCCCAATTTTTCAAAATTAAAAAAAAGAGGAACGTACGCTAAACTTCAAACGACTATTCCGTCCATATCTCCGGTCGCCTGGTCTTCTTTCATGACAGGTTCCAATCCTTCCAAACACAACATCTTTGATTTTCTCAGCCGCGATCCAAAGACATACCTTCCAGATCTTTCCTCTGCGCGGATCGGAAAGCCTAAGAAAACTCTGTCTCTAGGAAAATACAATATCCCCCTTTCAAAGCCTGAAATCAAAGGTCTGCGTAAGAGCATTCCTTTTTGGAAAATATTGGGGCAGAAAGGCATTTTCAGCACTATTCTGAGAGTACCAATAACCTTTCCGCCAGAAAAATTCAATGGACATCTCCTCTCTGGCATGTGTACTCCTGACCTACAAGGAAGCCAGGGAACTTTCTCTTTTTACACCTCAGATAAAGAGAGAATAAAAAAGCGGGAAGGCGGAATGAACATCCCTGTGACTCTAAATGGCGATAAAATTGAAACCTACATATCAGGTCCAGAAAACACCCTTCTGCAAAATGATGAAGAAATTCGCCTCCCTCTTCGAATTTCCATCGATAAAAATAAAAAAGAAGCTTTACTGGAAGTCTCTGGCCAAAAATTCAAGCTGGAAAAGCACACATTCTCAGGATGGAAAAAACTGACGTTCCGCCCTGGCCTGGGAATAAAAATAAAAGGCATCTGTCGTTTTTATATTTCTCAAATTCATCCTCATTTCGAGATGTATCTCACTCCGCTAAATTTAGACCCGGAAAAACCAGCTCTGCCTCTCTCCCATCCCTTTATCTATTCTGTCTATTTGGCGAAGCTCCTGGGAAGCTTCATAACACTAGGAGAAGCAAACGATACCTGGGCCCTGAACGAAGGAGTTCTCAGCGAAGAAGCCTTCTTAGAATTGACTTATTCAAACCATGAAGAATGGGAAAACATGCTTTTCAACGCCATGGATAAAACAAAAAAAGGCTTGATCACCTGTGTTTTTGAGACCACGGACAGCATCCAGCATATGTTCTGGCGGTATCTTGATAAGAGCCATCCTGCGCTCGAAAGCGGACAGGCTAAAATGAGCGCCAAGGTCATCGAAGACCTTTATCAAAAAATGGATGGACTGGTGGGGAAAGTTCTCGACAAAACAGATGAAAAAGACGTTGTAATCATCATGTCAGATCATGGCTTTAAGTCCTTCCGCCGTGGAGTGAATCTCAATTCCTGGCTTTATCTGAATGGCTATCTCTCCCTTAAGGAAGGAAAAAAAGGAAGCGACGAGTGGTTTAAGGATGTCGACTGGGAACACACCAAAGCCTATGCTTTGGGTCTTGGGGGAGTTTACATAAACCAGAAAGGCAGGGAAGCAAAGGGGACTATTCAGGCCGGTGAAGAAACAAAAGGCTTAAAGAGAGAGCTCATAAGAAAGTTAGATGGTCTAAAAGACGAAGAAAGAAACTCTGTAGCCATCAATAAAATCTTCGACCGGGATGAACTTCCATCTGGGCCTTATCTAGATAATTGTCCTGATCTTGTTGTAGGATACAACGAAGGATACAGGATTTCCTGGGATTCAGTCACAGGAAAAGTCAACAACCTTGTCTTTGAAGATAACATCAAGGCCTGGAGTGGAGACCACTGCATCGATCCCAGGATTGTCCCCGGCATATTTTTCTGTAGCGAAAAAATAAACACAAAGAATCCTTCCATAATGGATATCGCTCCTACAGCACTCGAATTATTTGGCCTCCAGGTGCCCTCGCACATGGACGGGCTGGCACTGCTAGATGCCCAGAGTTTTTCCTTGGATAAAAATAGAAAGGAAGAAAAAAAATGAACCACATAGACCGAAGAGAATTTATCAAATTAAGCTTGGCTGCGGGATCTCTTCTGACTTTGGGAAGCTCAGACCTGGCTACAAAAGCTTTTGGAAAGAGAGAGACTCCCCAAAAAGTCCTTATCCTTGGACTTGATGGGATAGATCCTCGCCTTCTTCAGCTATGGATGAAAGAAGGAAAACTACCTAATTTCCAGAGGCTGGCGCGCCAGGGAGATTTTATGCCCCTCCGAACAAGTATTCCACCTCAGAGTCCCGTGGCTTGGTCAAATTTTATCACTGGAATGAACCCCGGCGGGCATGCCATATTTGATTTTGTCCACAGAGATCCTAGCCGCTACTTCCCTGTGTTTTCTGCATCCGAAACTACAGAGACAAAAAAAACAGTTCAAATCGGAAACCTTGTGCTTCCCCTTTCAGGAGGAGAAGTAAAGAACATGCGCAAAGGAAAAGCTTTCTGGCAGATTCTCGAAGAATATGATATTCCGGCAACTATTTTTAAAATCCCGGCTAACTATCCTCCTGTCTCTACAAAACAGAGAACAATATCCGGCATGGGAACACCAGATATACTCGGAAGCTACGGTATATTCAACTACTACACAACAGAAGCCAAAGAACTCAAGGAGGATATAGGTGGAGGAAGAATACATCCGGTCAATGTCATCGGCAATAGAGTCGAAGCGAAGCTTCTCGGGCCTGTGAATGCGTTCAAAAAGGATAGGCCGGAATCAGCAATAGAATTCAAGGTCTTTATCGACCCGGTGAATCCGGTGGTAAAAATTTCGTTCCAAGATCACGAATTTATCCTCAAAGAAAGAGAGTGGAGTTCATGGAAAAGAATTAACTTCAGGATGATCCCCACCCAAAGTGTAAACGGAATCTGCATGTTTTACCTCAAACAGGTTCGGCCAAACTTCAAGCTTTATATTTCACCCATCAATATTGACCCAGGTCGAGCTGTCCTGCCCATCTCCACTCCCAATGGATACGCTGAAGAGCTGGAGAAAAGGTTCGGTCCATTTTTTACCAAGGGTCTTCCGGCTGATACCAAAGCTCTTGACCATGACGTTCTGGATGATGGCGAGTTCCTTGAGCAGGACGATCTTGCCCTGAGAGAAAGGCTGGATATGTTCGATTATGAACTGGCAAGGTTTTCCTCCGGGCTTCTTTTCTATTATTTCTCCAGCACTGATCAACGCCAGCACATGTTCTGGCGCCATATTGATAAAGAACACCCTGCTTACGATCCTACCCTAGCAAAAAAATACGGAAACACGATTGAAAATATCTATAAAGAAATGGATAAGTTACTGGCAAGAGCCATGGAAAAGGTGGATAAGGATACGGTGTTCATCGTCATGTCTGATCACGGGTTCTCTTCCTTCCGCCGCTCTTTCAATCTAAACACATGGCTTAAAGAAAGCGGCTACCATACCTTAATTAACCCCTGGAAACAAGGTCGAGAAGATCTTTTCATGAACACTAACTGGTCTAGAACCAAAGCTTATTCTTTTGGTCTGAACAGCCTTTACATTAACCAAAAGGGAAGAGAAGCGGAAGGCGCTGTCAACCTTGGACCAGAAAAGGAAGCTCTCGTTCGAGAAATCGCTTCTAAATTAGAAAATTTCCGGGATCCCCAAACAGGGGAAAGGCCGGTTTTAAGGGCATATATTGCCAAGGATGTTTACCAGGGTCCGTATGTGGACCTAGCTCCAGATATCATTGTCGGCTACAACAATGGCTACCGCACATCCTGGGCAACTCCATTAGGAAGAATCCCAAAAGAGATTGTTGAGGTCAACAAAGAAAAATGGAGTGGAGACCACTGCATGGATCCAGAAGTTGTTCCAGGAATTCTTCTCACTAACCGCAAGATAAAGGCCAAATCTCCGGCTCTTCATGATCTAACGCCGACAATACTCAAAATCTTCGGCGTAGAAATACCAAAGGGGATAAAAGGGAAACCGATATTTTAGATCTCAGGAGATAAAAAATGGGAAAAGCCAAAATAAAACTGGATAAAAATTTAATGGATAAAGTCAAAAAATACGCCAAAATGGCTGGCTATTCTTCTCCAGAGGAGTTCATCACCCATTGCCTGGAGAAAGAGATTGCAAAGCTCGAAGAATCCGATTCAGAGGAGGAAATCAAAAAAAAGCTTAAAGGACTTGGCTACATTTCGTAATTATTAAAAAAGATAATGTGGATATTTAATTCTGTTTTTGGCAAAATCTTTGATTTCATCTTTTTCCTTTTCCGAAACATGAACCCCTGGATTGGCATGATACTCATCTCAGTTTTAACAGCGCTCTTGATGCTTTTTGTCTTTCGCTTCACTTCAAACCAAGAAGGAATAAAGAGAGTCAAGAATAAAATAAAAGCTCATCTCCTCGAGCTTCGCTTGTTCAAGGATAGTATGAGCCTCTCTTTTAAGGCGCAGGGAAACATTCTCCGCTATAATTTAAGATACATTAGCTACTCTACAAAACCAATGCTGGTGATGATCATTCCTCTTATTCTTATACTTATCCAGCTTAACTTCTGGTTCGGCTACGAGGCTTTAACTCCCGGGGAAGAAACAATCTTAAAGGTTAAACTTGAAGAAGGTCACAACCCTTTCGACATCGATGTTGATCTCGAACCCTCCTCAGGTTTTAACATCCAAACTCCTCCCCTCAGGATTGAAGAAGAAAGGGAGATAAACTGGCGTCTCCAGGCAAGAGAAAAAGGTGTTCATGATTTAACGTTTATAGTTAACGGTCAAAAATTCACAAAAAAAGTGTCTGTCGCTCAAAGACCCCTGAGTAGGATTTCTCCTCTAAAAGTTAAACGTAACTTCATCAATGAACTTATCAATCCAGGAGAATCTCCCTTCCCCGGAGACTCGCCGGTAAAATCTATTGAAGTGAAATATCAATCCAAGGATATGAATATTTTTGGCTGGAGCATCCCCTGGTTTGTGGGTATCCCTCCCTGGCTTGTGGTTTATTTCGCTCTTTCTATTATCCTTGGCTTCGTCTTAAAGGGAATTTTCAAAGTCGAAATCTGATCTTTTAATCCTTTCCTATTGAGAAATAATTATCATAAGATGAGCAACCCCCTAATGATCAGCTATAAATTGATCAATCTCTTTGTGCCATTGATCCGGTTCTAATGTCTTGGGGATCGTTTCCTCTTCGAATAATAGATCGATCAGGTAATGGGGCTTTTTCCCTCCAATAAAAACCGATTTGCTGCAGGATACACAATAAACCACCACATCTTCGACAGGCATTTCTGATGTTCGTTTTATCATCAGATCTTTCACTTCATCTGTGGGAATCAATCCGTAGAAACTGTCCCCGCAACAAATACTCTTCGTACTCGTGTTCTTCGGTTCTATCAAGGTGATGTTCATTTTGTCCACAACAGATCTCACGGCATCGTGGATTCTGACTTGATCGCGCGTAGGACAGGCATCGATAATTGACATTTTTTTTCCGCCGTAATCGGGGAAGGTTAGGAAATCACAGCTGGCGAGGATTTCCCATAGCGCAACATTGGATGAATCCTCATAATTTGTTCTGTATCTCTTGTCACACCCGGGGCAAGTGCTGATAACTTCAGTTCCAGGTTCTAGTGGCGGTATATTTTTGCAGCAGGTAAGTAATCTATCCATTTCTCCTAAATTTTCATTTAGAATAGCATGTAGTCTTTCCACCAGATCAGGTTTATAAAGCGTGAAGGCGCAGCCCGGTGCAAAAAATCTTTTCATTCAAACTCCTGTAAAAATTTGTATTGTTTGATGAGGATAAAGAAGAAGAGAGTGGATTTTTCCCGACTTTCTCTCAATTTAACATTTTTTCCAATATTCCCCATATCAACTTCACAAAAGAGAATATTGGGCATCATATTGATTTAAAATCCATTCTTAATCATGTTTTTTTCATAATAAAACATTTTATCAGTATATTGGAATCAAAATATCACTATTTTCTTCGATCTTTACAATTTTCTTCCACAAATCCGAGAATTAGAGATATCTATCCATTGATTCCTAATTTAGGAATGCTGTGTTAAACATAACAACATCGTAATCGATTAATCCGAGACAAAATTAATTCTTAAAAATTCGCAAAAAAAATTTTATTAAAAATCTATGCCGACCCAGTAAACAGATTTAAATAACACAACAAAAGGAAATGACATAAAAAATCTCTTTTTGCCTAACCGTCCCCAATGGGACAACCGCACTCAACCTGCTCTCTCTGTGACTCGCTGCTTTCAGCACTAGGCTCCAGACTCCCCTGTAGGTAAGGCGAATAAGGTTAAATGAGCAGCTTACGATTTTACTCTTAACTTTTCCTATGATATAAGCCAGAGAGGCAGGCATGGCGGAAGATCTCAGGCTTAAGCCCACCATGATGAACGGGATGGAACTCGACAAGACACCTGAGAGGACTCATCTTATAAAGATATTAAAATAAATTTTCAATCGCGGAGGATATCATGAAACTGAAATCCGTTGTGCTCGTATTTTTTCTATCAATCTCTTGGGGAACGTATGTTTTTGCACAGGAAAAACCAGAGGAACAGCCAAAATATGGCTGGCAAAAAGAGATGGTTGGAGGGATCAACTTAACTCAAACCAGTTTAAGCAATTGGACCCAGGGAGGTGAAAATTCTCTCGCCTGGCAGCTAAATTTTAATTTCAAATTTATAAATAGCCAGGAAAAGTATAATTGGGCCAACTCCGGCAAGCTTACCTACGGTTCAACTAAGATCGGTGATCAGGAATTCCGCAAGTCCATCGATGAGATTAAACTGGAAAGCGTGCTTACGTATAAGTTTGGAAAATATATTAATCCTTACGTTGCCTGCACTGCCGAAACTCAATTTGGACCAGGTTACAATTACGGTACGGAGCCAAAAACGCAGATATCGTCTTTTATGGACCCGGGATATTTCAGGGAAAGTATTGGTGTCGGCTATCAACCAAACGATATCGTAAAAAGTCGGTTGGGTGTTGCACTCAAACAGACCATCACCAGCGATTATCCTATACCGTATGCCGATGACCCGGATACTGTAGATAAGATTGAGAAAACAAAGAATGAATTCGGAGCTGAATCTGTTACTGATATAAGTTGGAAAATCACTAAAAATTCACTTTTTACCTCTAAATTAGAGCTTTTTTACGCATTTAAGGCTTTTGATGAAACAGACGTAAATTGGGATAACGTTTTCACTATAATAATTTCCAAATACATTAATATAAATATTAATTTTAAGTTATTCTATGACAAAGACATCTCCAATAAACGCCAGATCAAACAGGCAATTGCATTTGGATTAACCTATAGCTTTTTATAATCACAAAGCTATAGCGACGACTATCTGATGAAAATTATATGAAAAATGGGAAAGAAGAATTGCGAACAGTTCTGATTTTCCCTGTTTTAGGAAACGCATCAAAAGAGGATGAGGGTCAAGCCAGGTTTTTCCCCTAGTCCTTTTCTTTAATCTTGTTGAACCAGGCTATTTCTTCGAGTTTCCTCCTTTTCTTTTCTCCCGAAGGTTTTTTCTCGTAGTAGCCCATGGCCATAAGCGAGACGATCTTATATTTACGAGGAATTTTTAAAAATTTCCTGGCTTTTCTGGGATTGAACCAGCCAATCCAGCACGTGCCCAGACCGAGTTCCTCGGCTTGAAGCACGATATGTTCACCGGCTATTCCTGAATCAATGTAGTAATAGTGGATGTTCTGTATTTGTTTACCTATTCTGTTGGCAATTATATCCAGCCTAGCCAGTATCAAAATGATAACCGGAGCCTTAGCTGCAAATTTTGTGATGAAATATATTCCTGAAAAAACCTCTTTAGCAAATTGAGCCTTAAGATCTGGATCGTCAATAATTAAAAACCTCCAGGGTTGGACATTATCTGCAGACGGTGCCAACCGGGCAGCTTCGATGCAGGTCAGAATCTTCTCTCTTTCAACAGGCTTTTCCAGGTAGCGACGGATACTCCTCCGGCCCTTGACAAGCTGCTGAAAAGGATTTTTGGATTCTTGTTTTTTCTCTATCATCTAAGTTTTTATTTTATGATATGGAGTTTGGTCTGACGTCCGTCAATGAAGTAAACTCCTTTCCTGGTGAAGGCTCCATCCTGCTCCAGAGCAATACGAACTTCCTGGCCTCCCCACTCTGCAAGGTTTGTTCTGATGTTCAGTTCGATTGCATAGCAGGTGTCATAGTAGAGGCGGTAATCTCCTTTTCCAGGAACATTAACCTGGTTATCCCACAGGCCGATGGTTGGTCCTGCTGCATGACCATGGAAGCCTAAGGGATGGCTGTAGATGCTGGCTTTCAGGCCAGCTTCCCTGGCTTTTTTCAAAGCAGCTGAAAGAATTTCGTTCCCGGTTCTTCCCTCCTTGAACTCCCCGATCAAAATATCCTGGAGCCGATTCCCCAGCTTCAACGCCTCCTTTAAGCCGTGAGGAGCATCAGATTCTTTCTCCCGCAGGACATAGGCGTGTTCCTGCGTATCTGTGTTAAGTCGGAGATAAGTTATTCCGATGTCACAGTGCAAAAGATCTCCTCTTAAGATAACGCCTCCATTATTATTGCTTTTTTTAAAGCGCTGTAAAGACACCGAAGGATGAAACCAGTTGCCTAATCGCAGCTCCCGGAACCTTTCCCTGATCCACCAGGAGACATCCTGAGTTGTCGTCACCCCTGGCGTGATGACTTCCCGGGAGAAAGCTTCAGTGATGATTTGATGGGCTATAGCTACAACATGGGGATAGACTTCAAGCTCTTCGGGTATTCGCCTCTCCAGCCACCCGACAGCAAGTTCCTCTGCTGAATGAAGTCGCGAAGAGTATTCGGGTCCAAGAATTCGAAGAAGCTTTTTTTTCAATGAGGATGAGAGACCATCACCAAAAGCAAATGTATCAGACTCGTTTATTCCGATTCTTTTGGGATTTCGTTCTTTTATTACCTTTGCCAGGCATTCCCACTGCTCAATTTTATCAGGCTGCCATACTCCTTCGTAGAAATCTCCGATCCCGTAACGGCTAACAGCCAGCTTTTCAATACCTTTTTTTCCCCTGTCATAAAAGACTAGCATTGTTAAACGACGAGCAGCGAGGGAGTTAAATGGGACCAAGGAAAAAAAGACAGGGTCCTCATTGTACTCACGACAGATAACTACCCACATATCAAAGTTCTCCCGCCGCATCAGTTCAGGAAGAACTGTTTCAAGGCGAATCTTTAACCAGTTATTAACGACGGCATTTCTTTCCCGCATGCTGAGAATAGAAGGCACCTCTTCCTTTCCAAATAGAGGGGGAAGAAGCGCCAAAATAAGAAAAGATATGAGAAGAACGGTTTTTCTTTCTTTAGACATAAGTCCTCCTTTCCAGTTAAAATATCAATGTGCTATTTCTCTCAATTTATAACAGAAAAAAGAATATTTTAGAAACTTTTAAGTCTTTTTTTTCGTATTACACTAGTGAATCCAGGCTAAAAGCTTTTGAGCATTCTATAAAGAAAGAAGAGACTAAGAAAAAAAATGGAGCCTGGCCCCATTTTATGTATAATTGTCTAATAAAAGCAGTTGCTCAAGTCAGGAATTTTTTGATATAGTGCTTAAAGCCTTACGGCTTCTTAAAAATTTTATTAGCTTGGATTATTCATAAATTAGGTTAGTTAAAAGAGGAGGAAAAACAATGAAAAAATTTGCGGTGATCGGAATTATGGTTATTTTCGCTCTATGTTCTTTAACATCTTGTGAAAAAGGTTTATTTGTTTCAAAGGCTGGCCCTGCCAATACTGAAAACGCGCTTAAGCTCATTCCCAAAGATGTAATGGCTGTCTTCTTTATCGATATCCAAAGAATAATGACAATAGAATTAATAAATAATCTAATCAAAGAGAAAGAAAGTGATGAGGCGTCAGATGAATTAACGGATTTTCAGGAATTTAAAGCAAAGACAGGAATTGATCCCGAAAAAGACATCAATTTCATCGTTGGGGCTATAACGGGAGAAACGGAAAAAGGAAATGAGGAAGGCGTCGGAATCGTAAACCTAACCTATAACAAAGATCTTTTGCTCTCTATGATTAAAGAAGAGATAGCAAAAGAAAATGAGGAAGAACCTGAGAAACAAGCTGAAGAAGAAGAACACGCTGAAGAAGAAGAGGGAGAAGAAGAGCATAAGTTGATCGAAGAAGAATACAACGGCTTTACTATTTACACAGTTAAAGAAGAATGTGAAGAAGAAGAAGAAGAAGAACACGGGGAAGAAGATAAAGAACATGGGGAAAAGCATGAAAAAGGAGGGAGCTTTTCTTTCCTGGATGAGTCGAACATCGCTGTAGGAAATGAAAATTCAGTCAAATCTGTGATAGATGTTTTACAAAAAAAGAAAGAGAATGTTTTTGAAAACGAAGAATTTTCTTCTTTGCTCACGAAAATTGATAAAGAGGCAATGTTCTGGGGAGTCGCGCTTATCCCCAATGATGCGATAAACGAAATTATATCAGAAAAGCCTGAGCTCGTCATCCTGGAAGCCGTCAATTCTGCCTCTGTTTCTCTTGATTACAAAAATAAAAACATCATTGCTGACATAAAAATCATGAGCAGCGATCCGATGAAGAACCAAGAGCTGGCTGATAACTTGAACGGGTATAAAAGCTTGGGAGCTTTAATCCAGATTCAGGATCTAAACATGGCAGAGATTTTAGATAGGATAGAGATTACCTCCTTCCCAGATCATGTAAATATTTACACCAGTTTTCCCGAAGATCTCCCTCAGACAATCATTGATAAGCTCAAAATGGAGAAGACGAAAGAGGAAAAAAAGGATATTTAATAGTTTTCTCTACTCGATTTTCTCGCCTTTATGGACTGGAATCTTCCTCTATTAATCTTCAAGAATATATTCCTTCTGAGAAAAAAGAATGCAGGCTAAACAGAGAAAAATGATCGTAATAAAAAAAAGCATGAAGATAGCGGTCCCTATAGGACTTGGCTCCAGCCTGAACATCAGAAAGGAAAACCTTCCTGAGCTAGAAGTTGGCAGCAAGGATTTGAGATAATGAATGATGGAAAAGCGCTGGGTGGAGCCTGGAAAATATTGGATCACGTTTTCCCAGCCAAAGCTGAAAACAAGCCCGACTATGATAGATTTCTTTAGAAAAGTCCCGATAAAAGTAAAAAATGCTGTATAACAGGTAAGGCCCAAGCCTAAAACAACCACATCTCTCAGAAGAATCTTATACAAGGAAAAATTACCCAGGTTATTCACATTCAAGATAAGAAACGATAAAAGCACCCCCACACTCATCATCAATATGACCAGAGTCGTGTAGGCCGAATACTTTCCAAGAACGATTGCGGATTTAGAAATCGGCCGTGTTGTCAAATAGACCAGGGTTTGTCCTTCTGTTTCCTCTGAGGCAACCGAGGTCCCGAAAAAAAGCGCCAGGATTAGGATAAGAAATTGAAGATAGAAAACTACAATCAAGTTGGAAAAGACATAAATACCCTGAATTTTCCCGCGGCCCGAAAAAATTTGATTAAATTTAATAATAAAGGCAATCACAACTGGCAAAAAACTGAATAAGAAAAAGATTTTTGTCTTTTTTGCCCTTCTTCCCATTGAAAAGAAGATGGAATAAACATTTTTCACTGAGTCCAGGAAAAAAGATAATCTCCTAGTATTTTTTTGATTCATCCTACTTTCCTACTAAATAGTCAAAAACGGCCTGAAGGTTATCATCAGGTGATGTAATTTCATCCACTTCGATTTTGTTTTCTATAAAGAGAGATGGCAAAAGGCTGAATAATTTATCCCTGTTATTGGTCTCGATAAGAAGCGAATCATTCGACGAGGTGAAATGAACTTTCAAAACATAGTCTTGTTGAATGAATTTTGAGGCGAGCTGGCGGGCATTACTGCACTTAATAGAGATAATATGGGGATGGGTATCGATCATATCCCGGATGTAATGAATATCACCCTGGGCAAAAATCTTGCCCTGATGGATAAGAATAATCCGCTTGGTCATAGCTTCGATTTCAGGTAGGACATGGCTTGAGACGATGATTGTTCTTCCCTCTCCCTTATATGATTTTATAAGGTGAATAATCTTCCGCCTTCCCAGAGGATCAAGACCGCTCAAGGGTTCGTCAAGGACGATAATTTCCGGATCATGAGCGATGGCCTGGGCAAATTTTAACCTCTGACGCATGCCACGGCTGTAAGACCTGATAACCCTGTTTTTATCTTCAACCAATTCAACGATTTCCAGAGCCTTTTGAGCTCTGGTTTTTACCTCAGATTTAGAAAAATGATGAAGTTTTAAAAGACTGGTAACAAACTGCAAGCCCGTCATCTCATCATAGAAGAAATCCTGTTCTGGACAGAATCCTATGATGGAGAATAAGTTGTAATTGTTTCTAATTTCTTGTCCTTTTATTCTGACAGTACCGATGTTTGGCTTTATCTGCCCGGTTATGAGCTTTAAAAAAGTTGATTTTCCTGCACCGTTCGGTCCCAGAATTCCTGTAATCCCAGGCTCAATCTGGAGGGTGACGTCACTCAGTCCCAGAACATTCCCGTACCATTTGGAAAGGTTTTTGGTTTCGACAATCGGCTTCATTTTATAACTTCAACTCCCTTGACTTTACTTTTCAAAAAAAAGCCGGCAAAAACACAAATGCCTAAAAGAACCAGGAAAGAAAAAATCCAGGATATATCATACGGAGTTTTCTGACCAAAAATATGGGCACCCACCTGCTGCAGATTAGCCCGCAGGGAAACAAGCGAAACATAATGGCTCCTGAATTCTGAGCGAAGAATCAAATAAACAATGTCAGAAATAAAGTAAACCCCAAAAATAAGAATGGCCACTAATCTCCTGTTTTTACTCAAAGAGGAGAGGAGAAGTGCATAAAACGAGAAAAATCCAGTTACAATGAACGAATAGCCGATGATCGAAAGAGGTAGCCACGGGTAGGAGATAAAAAATTTCAAACTGCCAGAGAAAACAAGCTTCATGATAAAAAAGACGAGGCCAGGAATCAGGGTAATAATAAATAAGAAGAAGACAATAACTGCAATTTTTCCCAAAAAATAGTCTTTTTTCTTGAGTGGCCGGGAAAAATACAGTTGAAGAGAATTATGTTTGAGATCATCACTGATAAGACTTGCACCACAGAAAATCACTATCATGAGCATAATAAAAAGCATAAAACCTTGAGTAAAATAAATTTTAAAATAGCCCGGGTCAATCTGAAGAAACTGTGAGGTTTCTCCTTTTAAGAAGGGGAAATCCTCCAATCTCTCTGAAATATATATCCCGGTTAGCCAGAATACGGCAGGAAGAAGACTCATGGGGAGGGTAAGCTTAAAGAACTTTCTCATAAAGGTTAACTTAATCCCATACCTGGTGATCGGCCACCAGGGGAACTTTTTGACAAGAAACTCTCCGTCCCAGTGGCTGTAACCTTTCTCTTTGATAGTCATTAATCCACTCCTACCACTTCAGCGAATAGATCTTCGAGTGAAGTCTCACTTTTTACAAAATGTCTTAGTTGAATCTTTTCTTCAGCAGCAATCTTGAAAATTTCCTGCCTGTTTTGATCAGGGGGCCAGTAAACCTTAAAAATTCCGTCTTCCGTTTCTTCCACTTTACACTTCATATCCTTAAGCCTACGGAGGAAACCCCCTGCTTCACCTTTTATTTTCATTTCATAAAGATCTCTTATTTCTTTCAGCTCGCTTATATCGCCCTGGGCTGCAAGTTTCCCTTTGTTTAAAATCACTACGTAACTACATGTCAATTCTATATCGGGGAGAATGTGAGAAGAGATCAAGACTTGAATATTTTTCTTTGAAGAGATATCCATTATAAGTTCCAATACTTCTCTTCTTCCATTGGGGTCTAAGCCGGTTGTGGGCTCATCGAGAAAAATAAGTTTAGGATCATGGACAATTGCCTGGGCGAGTTTGAGCCTCTGTTTCATCCCTGACGAATAAGTCTCTAACTTACGGTAGCGGCTCTCCTCAAGACCTACATAATAAAGGACTTCATGGGCGCGCTTCATGGCCTCCTGGCGCGGCATTCCCGATAACTCGCCAAGATAAGAGGTGAAAGAAACTGCATCCAATCCGGGAATAAAGCAGTCATCTTCAGGCATATAACCTACATAGCGCCGTATCTTAGGCTGTTCATCTTTGATGTCATAGCCAAGAACACGACCTCCACCCTTATCCGGAGAAAGAAATCCAAGGAGGATACGAATTAGCGTGCTCTTCCCGGCCCCGTTGGGGCCTAAAAGTCCAACAGCTCCTTGAGACAAATCAAGGCTTACTCCTTCCAGAGCTTTCATTTTTCCGTAGCTGAAATGGATATCCTTAATTTCAATACTCATCTTCTGTTTATTATCCTAATACATTTTCCTTAATTCTTTTAATAAATACGATAATTTACAAGAAAAAGTTTCCTGAAGCAAGCATTTCCTTTTCTAAATGACATAATACTTGATCAGACTGTGTATTGAGGAATACGAATCCCCTCGCCATAAACCAAAGATCTGTAAGCCTTTTCAACTCGATTCCAGTTCTCCTCTCTGTCTAATGCCCAGAATCTTCCCATTACAGTGACGACTTCACCTATGGAAAGAGATTGGCACATCTCCTCCACTTTGGCCACATAAGCTGCACCGCTCTCGGGTTTCTCCCCTCTTCGACCTATCAAAGAATGAACAAAGACCTGCTTAACATCGAGCTGTTTAGCCAAGCGAAGCAAAGCAAAAAGATGCTTGATAGTGCCGTGAGAACTATACTTAGAAACAATTCCCAAAAGATGAAGAGGCTTATGATCTTTTTTAGCCGCCTGCATAGCCCAAAGAAAAGCCTCGTTGCGGAAAAAGCTCCCCTCCTCTATGGCTCGGTCTATCCTCACCCGATCAAGCAGGATTCGCCTTCCAGCCCCTAGATGAAGATGCCCAGCTTCAGAATTGCCCACAGTGTTGGATGGCATTCCCACTGCTTCTCCCGAAGCTTTAAGCAGGACACGGGGAAAATGAGCCCATAGTTTATCAAAGTTTGGAGTCTCAGCTTCAGCAATTAGATTTGCTTCTTTTTCTTCTCTCATTCCCCATCCGTCAAGAATCAGGAGGAGCACTCTTCTCTCTTCGTTTCCCTCTTTGGGAGAATGAAGAATTAAGCTTTCACCGCTCATCTCAACAGGCTTCGCCAGGCCCAGCAGGACTAATAGAGTTGGAGCAACATCAGCAAGCTCCCCTTCCCGCTTCAAATCCCAGCTCTCTTGCGCTTCGGCAGAAAAATCTGCAAGCACAAAAGGAACTGGATTCTTCGTATGGCCGGTATTTACCGTGCCATCCGAATAGAGCCATTCTTCTACTGTTCCATGATCAGATGTGACAATAAGTGTTATGCCCTGAGTGCGGCAATCTTCGATAATCCTTCCTAACTGGCGGTCAACTTCTTCCACAGCCTTAAGCGCTGCAGATTTATCATCAATGTGTCCCAAAACATCCACATTTGCCAGATTGGCCACAATAGCTCGATAAGAAGGATCATTAAGTTTTAAAGATATTTCTCCTGTAACCTGACTGGCACTCATCTCAGGCTTGAGAGCATAAGAGGAAACTACCTCGGGTGAAGGGACGACTATCCTTTCCTCTCCAGGAAAGATCTCATCACTTTTGCCGTTCATGAAAAAACCGACATGTATTTCTTTTTCAGATTCGGAGATCTTGAGGAGGCCTATTCCCGCTTCCGAAAGAACTTCAGCAAAAGTATTCTTGATTTTCCCCTCCAGAGGAAAAGCGACTCTAACCTTGAGGGAGGAATTATACTCAATCATTGTCACAAAATTCAGGTGCAAATTTTTCTCTACGGGGAACTGAGTGAAATCCCTGTTTATGAGACACTCGGTTAGTTCAACCTCTCTCTCGCCTCGTATGTTATAAAAAATAACATATTCTCCCTTCCCGAGCCTTCCCGAAGGCCGGCCTGAGGGATCAACCATGACCATGGGATCTAAAGCTTCATCTTCTTGACCAGCATGATAAGCTTTTTTCATGCTTCGTATTAAAGGAGAATTCCAGGCGAGATTTATATCCTTATCCATCCATTATCCTCATATTAAGCCTATACTATAGAAACGAAGAAAGTGTATGTCAATGGGGTCAGATTTGCAAAATTTGAGTTTTACAGAATCACTGTAAATGAGGTTAGGATTAGAAAAGTTGAATTTAATGGGATGTTAATATAGTAGGCAACATCATAAAATAAGGAAAAAAATCAGGTCTTTTGATCTAAGCCCTATTGAAAATATGCTAGAAATTATGTTAAGTAGGAATATCTCTTGAAAATGAAAATAAGGAGGGACAATGAAAAAAGCAGACATATTCATCTTAATACTTTTGCTTATTAGCCTTCACATCCAGAGCGCTCCTGATACCCGGATCATAACCTTTAACGACTTCATTAGCTTCAAGCGGGTCAGTGATCCTCAAATTTCCCCGAAGGGAGATCTAATCGCCTTCGTAGTCACGGAAATGAATAAAGAGGGAAACACAAGCAATAGCGATATCTGGATCATTCCTTCCAGAGGAGGAGAACCGTGGAGACTCACCTCAAGCCCTAAAGCCGACAGCAATCCTCGCTGGTCTCCTGATGGAAAGAAAATTGCATTTATCTCCACAAGAAAAGGCTCTCCTCAAATATGGATGATCGATCCCAAAGGAGGAGAAGCATATCAACTTACGACTATTTCTACAGGAGCCAGTGGTGTCATCTGGTCCCCAGCAGGAAAAAACCTGGCTTTTGTCTCTTCTATCTTCCCGGATTGCAAGAGCGATGAATGCAACAAAGAAAAAGAGAAAAAGAAAAAGGAAAGTCTGGTCAAGGCCCAAATTTTCGACCATCTGCTTTTTAGGCACTGGAATTCATGGCGAGATGGAAAAAGAAGCCATCTCTTTGTCGTTCCGGCTGAAGGAGGCAACGCCGTCGATGTCACACCAGGTGATTACGATACTCCACCCATCTCTCTGGGAAGCCGTCTTGACTACGCCTTTTCTCCTGAAGGCGAACAAATCTGTTTTGTTCGGAACATTGACCCGGAATTGAAAATCTCACTCGGAACCAATAACGATCTTTTCGAGACGACCACCCGGGGAGATAAGATTGAAAGAATCACAGAGAATAAAGCTAATGACAACTCTCCTCATTACTCTCCAGATGGACAGTTTATCGCCTACAGGGCTATGGCCAGGCCAGGGTTTGAAGCGGACAAATACAGCCTTATCCTCTATGACCGAAAAAATCAGAAAGAGATAAACTTAACAGAAAACCTGGATCGATCAGTGAATGAAATTCTCTGGTCTCATGATAGCACTTCTCTCTATATCACTTTTGAAGAAAAAGGCCGAATTTCTTTAGCCCGAATTTCGCACAAAAACAAAAAGATGGAGAGAATTCTGGAAGGCCACTACATCGGTTCACTCAGCCTTGCTCCTAACGGAAGAAAGCTCGTCTTCCTCAAACAAGCTATCAATCAGCCTGCAGAAGTTTTCTCCCTTGATTTAAAAACAAAAAAACTAAATCAACTGACTACGATGAACAACAAACTTCTTTCAAAACTAGAGATGAATCGCGCTGAAGAATTCTGGTTTGAGGGTGCAGAAGGAGATAAAGTGCACGGTTTTCTGGTCAAGCCTCCTTTCTTTGATCCATCAAAAAAATATCCTTTGGTTATGCTCATCCACGGGGGCCCGCAAGGAGCATGGTCTGATAATTTCCATTTCCGCTGGAATGCCCAGATGTTTGCCGCGCCAGGTTATGTAACGGCCATGATCAACTTCCACGGCAGTACCGGTTACGGTCAATCATTCACAGATTCAATAAGCGGAGACTGGGGAGGAAATCCCTATGAGGATATCATGGGAGGTTTGGATTACCTTCTCGCAAAGTACGATTTCCTAGACAAGAACCGGCTGGCAGCTGCTGGTGGCTCTTACGGCGGGTACATGGTCAGCTGGATTGAAGGCCATAACAACAGGTTCAATTGTCTCATTTCCCATGCTGGAGTCTATGACCTGCGCTCCATGCACGGAGCGACTGAGGAGCTCTGGTTTCCGGAATGGGATTTAAAAGGAACTCCCTGGACTAACAAGGAAATGTACGAAAAATGGTCCCCCAGTTTCTATGTCAAAAATTTTCAAACTCCTTGCCTGGTTATACACGGTCAGAACGATTTTAGAGTTCCTGTCACCCAGGGGTTTCAATTTTTTACTTCCCTCCAGAGGATGAAAGTCCCATCAAAAATGCTTTATTTTCCTGATGAGGACCATTTTGTGCAGAAGCCACAAAACGCAGAGCTCTGGTGGAAAACTGTCCATGAGTGGCTCGCTAAATATTTGAAGTAAATTAATAAATTTAATGGGGTCAGGTCTTGTTTTTTGCTTTCGTGGGAGTCAGACATTAACTTTGAGCGCCCAAGTTATGTATGTAGCAAATCACAAAAAAAGAATGTCTAAGGTCAAAAATCAAGACCTAACCCCCACTGGTCAAAATCAAAAGGTAATACCAGACCTCTACATGCATGACCCCCACATGCTACTTACATCATAAAAGCAAAAAACAAGACCTGACCCCCATCGTTGCTTTTATTCAAATGTGAGGCTCAAGATAGAAAAAGGGTCCACACTAATCCCAGACACTTTAACTCCCCAGTGAAGGTGTGGCCCTGTCACTCTGCCTGTGGCTCCTATTTCTCCGATAATTTCTCCCTTCTTGACCAGCTTGCCCCTCGCTACCCTGATTTTTGAAAAATGACAGTACATAGTAAAGACACTCATTCCATGGTCGATAATAACTGTTTTTCCAGCAAAGTAGAGATCACTCGCCAGAACAACTCTTCCTGAATTCGAGGCTTTAACAGGTGTTCCATAAGGAACTTTGACATCAATTCCCCTATGGGAAGAACGAGGCTTGTTGTTAAAGACTCTCCTTTCGCCAAAATTGGGCATGGCTTTTCCCGAAGAAGGAAGGATAAAAAAGCCTTTTCCCAGCCACTGCTCAGTGGTTATTCCATAAACAACTTTAATGATTTCCCTTTCCCTTTTTATTCTCTCATTGAATTCCGGTGGGGGAGTTACAAATTTTTCATCTACCCACAATTTCTTTAAAGGAAATTCTTTAGCAAGAATAGAAATTTGTTTTTTTATATACTCGCTTTCACCCAATGCCTTATCTATGAAGATTTCCATTTCATAAGAGCCCTGTTTAAGGCCAAGGTCAAGGCCTATGAAGGCCAAAAGCCCAGAGCTCGTTTCGCCTTTTCCCATAGGATATCTTCTTCCTAAGAACCGGATCCAAGCATCCTTTACACCCAGGTCATCTTTTATGGCCACAACAATAACTTCACCCGGCTCGAAAGCTCTGCAGACAAGATCTACAGCCACTCCAGAAGGAGTCAAGAGCTGCTCTTCATGCAGAGAGAAAAGACAAATCGGACTCAGATAAATAAAAAGGAGGAAAAGCAAGAAGACTTTTTTCATTGTTTTACTACTCCAAAAAACCAAGCCCTAACTTGTTAAATTTTTCAGGGAGAGGACATCCATGTTGACCTGGCACGATTCCAACGATCCACCCAAGCCATGAATGAGTATAAGCGGAGAACCACTCCCTTCTTCTTAAAAAAGCGGATCTTGTATCCGCCGATAGAAATAAATGATCCCTGGAATTGAATCGTGAGTATCAAACCTTCTCTTTTCTCAAGACTTTTCCAGGTAAATCTTCAGTATGCTCTCCTTCTTTGATAACAACCCTTCCATTGACGAGAACATACTCAATTCCCTCTGGATATTGATGAGGATCCGTCCAAGTAGCTTTATCAATAACTTTATCTTGATCAAATATTACGATATCAGCAAAATATCCGCTTTTTAGAGTTCCTCTCTTCCCAAGGCCAAATTTTTGAGCAGGTATAGAGGTCATTTTTTTCATCATCTCAGGCAGGGGAACAAGTTTTTCTTCTCGAACATATTTTCCCAACACCCTCGGAAAAGTCCCATAATGCCGAGGATGCGGCTTTCCTCTGTGCAAGAGGCCGTAGGGAGCAACCGCCGAGCCGTCTGTTCCGACTCCCACAAGAGGGTGCGCCAGAATTCTCTCCAAATTCTCTTCTTTCATCATGAAGATGACCATGCCAACCCGGCTTTTTTCTTCTATCAAGAGATCTTTCATGAAATCATAAGGATTTTTTCCTTTTTCTTTAGCTCCTGCCAGAACATTCTTGCCCTCAAATTTTTTGTTTTTCTCGGTAACAACAGATGAAATGACAACCTTATCCCAGGATCCGAGTTTCTTTTCCTGTTCGGCGAGATGAGCCCGGAGGCGGCTTTCAAGAGCAGGATCTTTTAACTTGGCCAAAAATTCATCAGTTGTTCCCTGTTTTGCCCAAAGAGGAAAATAAAAGCTGAGTCCGGTTGATCCAGCTATATAAGGATATCTGTCACAGAATATCGAAATACCATCTTTTTTTGCCTCTTCAATCTTGGCCAAAGCAGCATCAATCTTATGCCAATTCCGAGAGTAAGCAATTTTATAATGGGAGATCTGAAGATTCACACCAGTCTTGCGGGCAACCTCTATTGACTCATCGAGGCTCTCGATCAATTCATCTCCTTCATCCCGCATATGAGTAGCATAGACTCCATCATACTGGGCAGCGATCCTGCATAATTCTGTTATCTCATCAGCTTTAGCATAACTCCCCGGCGTATACTCAAGACCGGAGGATAATCCTACAGCTCCAGACTTTATGTTCTCGGCCACCATCTTCTTCATTTTTTCGAGCTCTTCCTGGCTTGGCGGACGGTCATTGAATCCCATCGCAGCTCCCCTGATTGCACCCTGCCCCACCAAAGTGGAATAATTTAAGGCTATGCCCTTCTCCTCAAGCCTTGAGAAAAAACCCTTAATATCCCTCCATGTTAAATCAAGCTGGAAAAGTTCTTTTAAATTCTCCCTGGATTCTTCATAAATTTCCTCAGCTACAGGAAAAGGCGAACTACCACAGTTTCCGCTGACGAGAGTAGTGATGCCCTGGCGGATTGAACTCTCTGCTTTGGGATTGGCCAAAAGTTCTACATCAGTATGATCGTGAGTATCTATAAAACCAGGGCAAACAACAAAATCTTTTGCTTCGATTACAGACTTTCCCCTAACACTCAATATTTGTCCTATCTCTTTGATATAATCTCCGCTGATTCCAATATCAGCTTCAAACACTTCTGCTCCTGATCCATCTAAGACGAAACCTCCCCTTATGATGAGGTCAAAATCCTTTTTTAAGGTGCATCCTTTAAGCAGAATCCCGCAGCCACCCAGACCGGCTGCTGCAACGAATTTTGATGATTTCTTAAGGAAGTTTCTTCGTGTGATTGCCTTTTTCATCTCTTCTCCTTAATAACAGAAGTATCTGTAATATATAAAATCAGTAAAAAGATGTCCAGTGGGATCATTATCGGGATCAGACCTCACTTTTTCCAGGCTTAGTAACGGTTAGATCTAGCTTAAAAATTGATTTAAAAGAAAAAAGTAAGAGAGAAGGCTTGCCTTTGTCGAGAAAATTGGAAGCTGAGCTTCACTTTCTTTGAATCCCGGTTTCTATCTAGGGCTGATATTTTTTTGGCGACAAAGTAGCCGATAGCAGAGCCTACCAGAATATCGGATGCCCAATGTTTGTCAAGATGTACCCTTGAAAATGCAGCCATGGTTGCCAGACTGTACGCTAGAATGTCGATATAAACTTTCTTCGATTGATCGGCAATTACAGTTGCCACCGCAAATGCCGAAGAGGCATGACCCGAAGGAAAGGAAGCAAAACTTGACCTCGTAGAAAATGGATGAAAACTGTGACTGGACTCACCCGTCCAGGGCCGAGCTCTCCCTACAACAGACTTTAAACCTCTGACAATTATCCCTGAAGTCAGCCAGCTTTCCAGGCTCAATAGAGCTGTCTTCCTCAGGCTGTTGTTATCAGAAACTTCACCGGAAACATATAAAGCCGTCATCAAACCCATTAAAACGACTCCGTTGCCAAGCTGACCAACAGTTTTAAAATAATCTCCTGATGATGAACTGCGATGATCCTGGACCCATTGCTGAATATCCTGGTCAACAGAATAAAGAAGGAGTCCTGCCCCCAGGACAGCTGATAAACTTAAGAAATCTCCTCCCTTCCAGTTTTTTGGTGAAGCAAGAACATCGACAAAATCATCCCCAAAATTTAGTAAAAATTCCTTGTTGAGTTTGTCCTCATCATCAGAAGATGTCTCTGCCAAGAGAATACTTTGAGAGGGAGAAAAAAATAAAATACCAAGGAGGATGAAAACACATAAGTTTTTCGGGAGATTATTCATCTGACGTGTTCGTTAAGAATCTGCCATCATAGCTTCGATAGCCCTGATTGTTTTTTCTGTTGCTCCCTGTAATGAATTTAAGGTTTCCTTAGCGCTTCTTCCCATTTTTTCCAAGGATTCCTCGTCTCGAATCAGGAACATCTCATCCAAATCTTTATTTTTATTTATTATTCTAGCCGCTCCGGACTGGACAAATTTCTCCGCTAAAAAGGCAAAATTCTCCATATGAGGCCCAAAAAAGATAGGCTTTTTGTAAAAAGCGGGCTCGAGTAAATTTTGACCTCCCCAGGGCACCAAACTTCCTCCGACAAACGAAACATCAGAAAGAGCATAAAAATGAGCCAGTTCACCTATTGTATCCAGGATCAATATATCCCATTGTTTATTCGGCGAAATCTGTGTCCTCCTCATCACTTTAAAAGGAAAATCCCGGCAAATTCTTTCCACTTCATCAAATCTTTCCGGGTGACGGGGCGCCAAAATCAACATGAGGTTTTCTTTTACACTTTTTGCCCTTGAATACGCTTCAATCAGTTCATTCTCTTCTCCCTTCCGGGTGCTTCCGGCTACGATTACTCTATTTGTCGCGGGAATGCTCAAATTACTTTTTAATTTTAGAAGATCCTCTTCGGTTAAGATGGGCAGATTAACCTCGGATTTCAAGTTTTTGACCACTTCAACCACACCTGAATTCACACCTATTCTTTCAAGGTTTTCCTTATCTTTTTCTGTTTGAACAAGAAAGAGATCTATGTTTTTTAATATTTTTTTCGCTACAAACTTAAACCTGGAATACCTTTTAAAAGAACGCGAAGAGATTCTGCCATTAATAAGGAGAACACCTTTTGTCTGTCTGTTTGCTTCTCTTAAGAGATTGGGCCACAATTCCGATTCAGCCAAAACAAACACTCTTGGTCTAAGTGTATTAAAATATTTACGAACAACATGTTTGAAATCTAAAGGAACAAAAAATATATTGTCCGCATCAGTCAATTTCTCCTTGGCTACTCTCATGCCTGTGTTTGTAAGAGTAGAAAAATGAATAGTCCAAGCAGGGTGCTTCTCCTTAATTTTTTTGATTAAATTCTGGAGCGAGATAACTTCCCCTACTGAAACAGCATGAATCCAAAGTGATTGTTTCTTGGCACAGTCATCATTAAGCCTTCGCCCTAATCTCTCTCTCAAAAAAAAGCTCTCTCCTCTTAGCAGCTTTATTCGCACAAAATGAACAGGGATATATATCAAAAAAGATATCAAGAGAAGGAATGAATAGAAGACGTACATGTTCGATGACTATACTAAATTCCTTATTCTTGTGCAATATTCCTGGGGGCGTTCAGTTCCGAGAGACGTCCCCTGATCCTGAGGGAGTTCCCCGAGAACCCATCCTTTTCATCTTAAAATAGGTTTCCTTAATCGATATTTTTTCTTATCGATTTAATCAATGAACAAAGGATGGCACATCGTGAAACACTCCCTTTTACTCTGAAGCGAAGCACTTTGGGGAACTCTTTTAAAAAGTAAAGGGTGGCACTTTGGACAACGTCCCTGAAAAAAACAATTGCTCTTCTGCCCCAAATTTTGATAGTCTACAAGAGAGACATTCATATTCGATGATATGCATTCATTGTAAAAGGATAAAAAATGACTGAAGAGAAAAAAGAATCAACTGAAGCCAAAAACAAAAAAGATCTTAAAAAAGAAAAAGAAAAGAAGAAAGAAGAGAAAGCAAAAGCCGCAGTTTCCGCTAAGGCTGAAAAAAAATTAAAAAAGGCAAAACCCTCCTCCGCAGAGAAAGTCAAAAAAGAAAAACCTAAAAAAGAGAAAAAAGCAAAAGCCAAACCTGAGGCTCCGCCTGATATGGAACAACCAACTGAGCCGGAAAAGCCACCCGAGCCTAAAGAACCAGCTGAAGTAGAAAAACCGGCAGAACTCAAAGAACCAGCCGAGGGAGAAAAGCCTCCTGAGGAAGAAACGCCTCTTGAACCAGAAAAGCCACCCGAGACAGAAAAACCTATGGAACCAGAACAATCAACAGAGCCTGCAGAACCTCCTGAGTTAGAGGCGCCATCAGAGCCTGAAAAAAAGCCTAAGGCAGAAGAGCTAGAAAAGCCACCCGAGCCTAAAGAACCAGACGAGGGAGAAAAGCCCCCTGAAGCAGAAGCTCCTTCTGAACCAGAAATGCCACCCGAGACAGAAAAACCGGAAGAACCTGAAAAACCAGCTGAGCCTGTAGAACCTCCTGAGTTAGAGGCGCCATCAAAGCCTGAAAAAAAGCCTGAGGCAGAAGAGCTAGAAAAGCCACCCGAGCCTAAAAAGCCAGCTGCGGTAGAAAAACCTCCAAAACCAGAAAAACCTGAAGCTGCACCCTCTGCCCCCCGTGCCAAGAAAAAAAAGATTAATAAAATGACTCTTGCCGAGATCGAAGCAAAATTAGAAGATGTCAAGGTTAAAATGGGAGGGTTGGATTCTAAATATGCGCAGCACCTTATCCTAAGAAAAAATTATCTAAACTCCTTAAAATAAAACATATAAAGTATTAGCCCCAGTATAATACTGAAATCTTCAAGAAAGAATAAACAAATAAGGTTACCGCTTTTTTCCCACCTAATCGACAAACCTGGATTATTCACGGATCGAGTTTGCCGCAGATGCGAGGCACAGGGTATGCGGCTGTGGTTCTTCACTGCAAATGCCCTGTAACGAAGCAGATGCGGTGAAATCGGCCCGCCCGAAGGGTAAATTATGCCGACATATAATAAAAAGAAACGCATTTGAGACCGATTGAATATTCTGCTAGAGGTGAAATCAGTGTAACGGGCAGATATCGATGAAAGTAAATATTGGTGTCGGCATAATTTATGAATAAATCAGGATAATAGATATGTAGGACTTTGAAGAGCGGGCAATGAAAGCTTTATAAAACTTCTCATATTTGCCGTTTTGCCTTTAAAGCTATAGATAAATAATAATTTACATTCCATGGCTTTTTTGCTACTATTACAAAATAATTCCTAAGGAGTAGATTTTGACACTGAGTAAAGAAGAAAAAACAAAAATCATCAAAGAAAACAAAATCAAACCTTCTGACACAGGTTCACCAGAGGTCCAGGTAGCTCTTATAACCAATAGAATAAATTATTTAGCTGAACACTTTTCAACACATAAAAAAGATCACCACTCCCGGATGGGCCTTTTAAAAATGGTCGGGAGGAGAAAAAGACTCCTGGAATACCTAAAAAAGCAAGACCCCAGTCGATACGAAAATCTGATCAAAAAGCTTAAGCTCAGAAAATAGGCTAAGGTCTCGGAGTAAAAATGCCTGACAATAAAACCAGCATAGAAATAAATAGCCGCACTCTATCTTTAGAAATAGATAAAATAGGCAAACAGGCTGATGGTTCAGCTTTTCTCCGCTACGGAGATACAATTATGTTTGCCACCGCAACCTCCAAGAAAGAAATGAAAGAGATGAAGCCTTTTCTTCCCTTGATAGTTGATTATAGAGAAAATACATATGCGGCAGGAAAAATACCCGGCGGCTTCTTTAAAAGACAAGGGAGACCTTCAGAAAGGGAAATTCTTGTCAGCCGTCTAATAGACAGACCAGTAAGAACTCTTTTTCCAGAAGGCTATCATTATGATACTCAAATTATTGCCCTGCTTCTCTCTGCTGATTTAGAGAGTGAACCTGACGCTCTCGGTATTATCGCAGCTTCGGCCGCCCTCTATTGCTCTGACATTCCGTTCACGACTCCTGTGGGAGCAGTGAAAATCGGCTACCTCAATAACGAATTTATCACCAACCCCACTACGAAGCAGCTCGAAGAGAGCCCTCTCAACATGATGGTCGTGGGTACGGAAGAAGGAATAGTTATGATAGAGGCAGGCGCCACTGAAGTTGAAGAAGAGAAGATCGTAGAAGGTATTATCTTAGCTCAAAAGACTATAGATGAAATTATCAAAATGCAGAAAGATCTCTACAGTAAATTAAACATACAAAAAAGAGAATTCAGTGTTAAAGAAATTGATCAATCGAAGCTGGAAAAGATCGAAAATAATATTTCTTCTTCTCTGCGCAACGCTATCCTGGCCAAAAATAAAAAAGAAAGAGAAGAAGCAACAAAAAAAATCCTGAATGACCTGCTAGAAACCATTCCCGAGGAAAACGAAGACGAAATCAACGAAGCTAAAGACATATTCCATTCTATCCATAAAAAATTAACCAGAGATTTGATTTTAAATGAGAATAAAAGATCTGACGGAAGAGATTTCAACGAAATAAGACCGTTGTCTATTGAGGTCGGGATTCTGCCTCGTACGCATGGCTCAGCACTTTTTACACGAGGAGAGACTCAATGTCTTGCCACCGTAACCCTAGGCACATTTGAAGACGTCCAGAGATTGGATGGACTTGGAGAAAAGGCTGAAAAAAGGTTCATGCTTCACTACAACTTCCCTCCTTTTAGTGTGGGGGAAGTTGCTTTCCTAAGAGGTGCAGGAAGACGCGAAATCGGCCACGGTGCTCTTGCCGAAAAGTCTATCCTCCCCTCTATTCCTGGTGAGGAAGATTTTCCCTATACTATCCGTATTGTCTCAGACATCTTAGAATCGAATGGTTCTTCCTCTATGGCTACTGTTTGTGGGGGCGTCCTCGCCCTGATGGATGCAGGAGTCCCTCTACCTACGATTATCGCAGGAATCGCCATTGGGCTGGTTAAAGAAGATAACCGCCATGCTGTGCTAACTGATATTGAAGGCCTTGAAGACCATTTCGGAGATATGGACCTCAAAGTTGCTGGGACAGAAAAAGGAATCACAGCGATTCAAATGGATTTAAAAACCCCTTCGATTCCTGTCGAGATTTTAAAGGAAGGACTTTTAAGAGCTAAAGACGCTCGCTTAAAGGTTCTATCCAAGATGAAAGAGGCACTTGCGCAACCTCGACCGGATATTTCTCCTTATGCTCCCCGAATCATAAACATAATGATCAACCCAGAGAAATTAGGAGATGTTATCGGACCAGGCGGAAAGATCATCAAAAAAATCATTGCCCAAACAAACGCTAAAATTGATATTGAAGACAGCGGGAAGATCACTATTGCCTCCTCTAATCCTGAGTCAGCAGAGAAAGCGATAGAAATGATAAGGGAACTAACCGTGGACGCAGAGGTTGGCCAAATCTATACAGGGAAAATCGTTCGTCTTGAGGAGTATGGAGCGTTCATTGAAATCCTCCCCAACCTGGTTGGTCTCCTTCATATCTCTGAAATCGCTCATCAGCGAACCAGGAATATCAGAGATGTTTTCAAAATGGGGCAAACAGTCCGTGTTAAAGTTATGGCTATTGACCAAGATAACAAGATCAAATTGAGCAAGAAGGCCTTGGAATCCAATTCCTATCAACGATCTGATCCTCTTGCACCTAAGCCAAAAAATTCTGATTTTTATCAAAACCGGGATCATAAAGATAAATCTTAATTCATTTAAAAGGGAATCAGCGAGCATGAGCAAATTATTCCCTCGAGCGAAAGGATTTACCCTAACCGAAATGCTGGTCACCCTTACTATTCTGGCAATTCTAGCAGCAGCAGTCATGCCTCTGGCCAAAACTGCCATAAGAAGAGAAAGAGAGATTGAGCTAAGACGGAACTTAAGAATAATAAGAGAAGCTATAGATGCCTACAAAAAGCTTGCTGATGAAAAAAAGATAGATGTTGAAGAAGACACTGAAGGCTACCCTCCAGATTTAGAAACCTTAGTTGAAGGAGTTGAATTAAAAGTTGAAGAAGAGGGAGAAGAAGACTCAGATACAAAGATTATGAAGTTTCTGAGAAGAATTCCCATAGACCCGATGATAAAATCTCATGAATGGGGATTAAGATCTTACCAGGATGAGCCTGATTCAGATGTCTGGGGAGGAGAAAATATCTATGATATTTATACGAGAAACCCGGGCACTGCCTTGGATGGAACTAAATACAGAGAATGGTAGAGATATGACAGAAAAGCTTTTGGCCAATAAGAATAGGAATAGCGGCTTTACTCTCATCGAAATGCTAATCGTCTTCGCTCTTATTGGAATTCTAGTTGGTATGGGACTTCCTCAGTATAAATATGCCACCAAACGAGCGAGAGAATCTGTTTTAAAGGAAAATCTCTTCCAGATGAGAACATTGATAGACCAGTATTACGCAGATAAGGGTAAATACCCCTACTCTCTCCAGGCTCTTGTAGATGAAAAGTATTTAAGAGCAATACCCATAGACCCTATAACCGGCGCTTCAGAAACCTGGATAGAAATGCCAGAAATACTATCTGAGGAAGATCTGATATTAGCCGTGGAGCCTGGGATAGCAGACGTTTTATCCGGATCAGAAATGAAATCTTTGGACGGAACACTCTACAGCACGTGGTGATTTCTCCTTACTCCAACCTTTCTTTTTATGACTCATGAATAGAAAAGAAGGCTACATACTAATTATCCTCATGATAGCTGTCTTTATTATGGCTATTGGATTTCTTATTGCCACGCCGATCTGGAAGACACAGATTCAGCGCGAAAAAGAGGAAGAATTGATTTTCAGGGGGAAACAGTATGCAGAAGCAGTTCGACTATTCCAGATAAAATACCCGGGCAGTTTTCCCAAATCCTTCGAAGAATTATTGGAAGAGAGATGCCTCCGCAAAATGTTTAAGGATCCTATGACTGAACACGGGGAATGGGATGTTATCGTTCCTTATGGAGGAGCTTCAGGACAACGAGAGGGAGCTACTCAAAAAATCCTGGTTGTACCTCAGAGTGCTCTCTCTTCGGTCGACAACCCAAGGATTATCGGAGTTGTTAGCTCATCTCAAGATAAATCTATAAAGATCTACTTTGACCAAGAAACCTACGATAAATGGCTATTCTACTACGGCTTCGACCCTGAAAAAATGCCGGAGATTATCTATTATGGGGAAACAGAAAAGCGCTGATGAATTCTATCCTCATCATAGCTGGAGAAAATTCTGGAGAAAAATACGGCGCTGACCTCGTCCATCAGTTTAAAAAACTCCATCCTTCTCTCTCCTTTTTTGGTATCGGTGGAAAGCACATGGAGAGAGAGGGAGTTAATCTTCTTTTTCCGGTAGAAGAGCTGGCTGTTGTTGGGGTATTCGAAATCATCTCTCATCTTCCCCGTATAAAAAAGATATTCAACAAAATCAAAAGAGAAATAAAACGCCAAAAGCCTTCAGCAGCAGTTCTCATCGATTCTCCAGATTTCAACCTTCGTCTAGCCAAGAAACTTAAAAAACTATCAATTCCCGTCCTCTACTACATAAGCCCTACGGTATGGGTTTGGAGAAAAGGGAGGCTGAAAACCATAAAAAAAACAGTAGATGAAATGATGCTGATTTTCCCTTTCGAAGAGAAGATCTACGGAGATTACGGGATTCCGGCTGTCTATGTAGGACATCCCCTCAAAGAAAGAGTAAAAACCTCTCTCACCAAAGATGAATTCCTGGAGAAGTACGGATTGAGTGCTCAAAAAAAACTCATTTCCCTCCTCCCCGGGAGCAGGCAAAGCGAATTAAAATATCACACATCAATCCTCGCAGAGGCTCTGGAAAGAATAAAAAATGAATGCGACACGCAATTTGTTCTCCTTCTGGCTGAAAGTCTTGAGAAAAATTTCCTCTTAAGCCTCATTCCTCCCAGGCTTAAGGGCCTAAAAATTCTAGGCGAAGATCATTATGAAGCGATAGCCTCAAGCGACCTCGTTCTCTCTGCCTGTGGAACAGCCAATTTAGAAGCTGCGTTGCTGGAAACTCCGCTCATCTCATTTTATCGCATCTCGCCCCTTACCTATTTTTTGGGACACAGGTTGGCCACTATAAAGAATTTCAGCATAGTCAACATCCTTGCCGGAGAGAGAATTATCCCAGAACTGATACAACGAGACTTTACTCCTCAGAATATTCTTGAGGAAACAAAGAAGATATTTGACTCTGAAGACATAAGATCAGAAATGATAGCCGGATTCAGAAAGATAAAAAACCTTCTTGGGGATAAAACCGCCCCTCAAAACGCCGCCCAGGAGCTAGAAAAACTGATAAAACAAAAAAAGGATACAAAAAAAAGGCAACTGGAAAGCAAATAGAATTCCATTGCGATCGAGATGAGGAAATCTCGTTTCAGCAATCTTTGCTACGAATAATTAAACTGTATCAAGCAAAAGGCTGATCGATCGACGGGCTGGGCGTTGTGAAATAACGGGGTCCTTCCTCTGTTATGTAGAAATCATCCTCCAGCCTGACTCCGAATTCACCGGGAATGACAAGCATGGGTTCATTGGTGAAGCACATCCCGGGTTTCATGAGCTGCTTATTCCCTTTGACCAGGTAAATCCATTCATGGCCGTCAAGTCCGATGCCGTGGCCAACTCTGTGAGGGCACCCTGGAAGTTCGTATCCTCCAGGAAGGCCGCGGTCGATATAAACCTGGCGGGCAGCTGCATCCACGTCCTCACACGGAACTCCCACACCGGCGCTGGCAAAGACAGCGGTCTGGGCCTTCTTGGCTAGAGCCCACATCTCCTTCTGTCGTTTTGATGGCGCTCCAAACACTATAGTCCGGCTGATGTCCGACCTGTAGCCGTCAACACTGCATCCGCCATCCATAAGGACGATATCACCTTCTTTCAATTCGATATGTTTGATGCTTCCGTGAGGATTGGCTGAAGCCTCAGCAATTTGAGCTCCGATTCCACCATCCACACCGAGGGCCCTGTGGGCAGCAGAGGAAATAGCCCGGAAATCGTTTTTGGTCATCCCCTTTTCAAGCCTGGCTATGGAGGCTTTATAAGCATTGATTGTGATGTCATTGGCCTTCTGCATCAATGCGATCTCGGCTGGGGATTTAATCACCCGGCATCCGATAGTGACGGGATCGGCACTGACATACTGAAGGTGTGGAGCCTCCTTTTTAATCCCGTTGTAGAGAAAAAAACGAACCCGCTCTTCAATTCCGACTTTCCCCTCTTGAATGCCTCGATCCCTCAGAATCTCAACAACCCTTTTGTAGGGACTTTCATCTTCCTCCCAGGTCCGGATGTCCTTCCCGAAACGGATCTGTTCATGAGCTCTATCTTCTTCAAAAGCGGGACAGACCCAGGCGATATCACCTTTTACCGGGATAACGAGGGCAAACATCCTCTCGCTATTCCACCATCTGGCTCCTGTGAAATAAAACATGGATGTACCTGCTTCCAGATAGATAGCCCGGATAGCATCCGCGACCATGAGGCGCCTGGCCTTTTCAAGTCTTCCCTGACGCTCCTCATCTGAGATGGGAACGACATCTTCCGTCATCGGACGGAGTTCACTGAACATGTCCTGACCTGAACCGGCAGAAGACTTATCCTTTTGAGTGCCACAGGCTACAGATGCAAAGGCCGCTCCTGCAGCTCCGGCTGATATTTTCAGAAAATCCCTTCTGGGCATATTCACGATTCACCTCCAGTAACCTTAGAAAATAAAGAAAAAATTCTATATAGAACCCTCATTATTCTAAAATTGTTTTTAATTTGCATGAATTCCTTTGTTTCCCATTAAAGGAATAGTCTCATAATGGGCTTTGTTTTCGATCGGCGAGCACATTCTTCAAAACCAATATCTTTAAAGGTGGAATATAATCCAGTTGCTGCAAAAACGTCAGGGTATTTATTCGTCTGCGTATCAATGGGATATCCTTCGATAATTTTTGCTCCGCATTCTCTGGCATATTTTATGGCAGTTTTAAGCAGATCAAATGACACGCCTTTTCTTCTGTATTCTTTTTTCACAAATAAACATACAATTGACCAGACTGGCTCGTCATCAATGGCTTTGAGTATTAGAGATCTATCTAATAGAGAAAAGTTTTCTCTAGGAGCGATTGAACACCAGGCGATCGGCTGATCATTATGATAGACCATGATCCCAGGAATTTCGCCAGAATCAACGATTTCTTTCATGGTTTGTTTATTTTGTTCACCTTTCTTTTTATCGAATTCGGAGCGCTTCAATCGCCACCACATACACCAACAGCCGGCACATGCTCCTTTGAGGCCGAATAGATCTTCAAAATCCTTCCAGCTCTCTGGGATTAAAGACCGGTATTCGGTTGCAAGATTTTTTCTCTGTTTTGAATGCATTCCCTCTAATCTTCCTTCGAATTATACATGAAATTTCTGAAATTTCTAAATAGTATATCACTGCTTTCGGATAAACCTAAAACAGAATATTTGGCTGCAATTGCTTCTGATAATTTGGGATTCATTCGTTTGGAATCAAGGATGGCATGTGTTTCTTCAGATGAAAATGAAACTCCGGTATTTTTGTACTTTAGCCGGCCTTTGTTCACAGGGCAAACCATCTGACATTTCAGGCACCCTATGATGCAGTCCGGAGAGGGCGGATGAATCCCGGAAGGAATGGGAGAGATGGATTCAGAAAAAAGCGTATAACATTTTTCTGCGTGAATGAGAAACCGGTCTTTGCTGATTACTCCCATAGGACAGGCTTTTATACAGGCCCCACAGTTAGCACATTCTTTTAATTCTTTTTTCGTATTGTTCTCAATAAATTCTGTCTTGGGCAATGGTGTATTGGCAAGAAAGCCGACCAGTTGAAAGTAGCTCCCAAATTCCGGAATATAAGTAATGTTATTCCTGCCATAAGACACGACTCCCAAAAGATTGGCGAGCGCTTTTAGAGGCGCAGAAAGAGTCGTTACTTTGACTTGTCCGGCAAACACATGTTTCTCTAGATCCTGACGAACAGTTTCAAAAAGACTGCGGTAGCCCACATAAGTAGGAGGCAGGATCATTTCGATGATTTTTGTGTCTAATTCAAAGTTAACGATATGGGCAGACCGGGGAACAGCTGCAACAATCAGTGAACCTGAATGAGTTATCTCGGAGGTATTAAGATCTCTGATAAAGCTTAAATTTTCTTCAAAGAAATTCGGATCGATCTCTTTTGTTACTTTTCTTTGCTCCAACTCTTTTTTGACATTCTTGAGGAGATCGATCCCGCCTATTCCTACCAAATATCCTCTTTCCTTAGACCATGCATATATTTTTCTGCTATACATTGAATTTACTCCTTGAAATTGAATCATGCCTTTCTTATGTTTCCGGCTTGTATATCCGGCCGTAAAAACGCTTCTGTCTGGCTAGATTGCCGCAGTCAGTCATATCGCACCATCGCCTGCTTCTATTCTTGCTTTGATCAAAAAACAGCCAGCCACAACCCCGTTCATCAGCACATATTTTTACCCTGTTCAATTCATTTGAGGTCAACAGCATAAAGGCCGATTGAACGACTGAATTGAGCATCCCATCTAATAAATCTTTACTTCCCTTCACGTCCCAGGCAATGCCTGATTCAGTAAAATCTAATTTGGACTGCCTCATTGAGTGCAGCCACGGATGATTTGGGAAGGGCACCTTGATGGGATGTATTTATCCAGATAGATGAAAAGGGTCCGAAGTCATTAGAAAAATTTTCCATTTCTACAGGTGAAGTTAACGTACAAAAAATTTGAGTTTCCGGCTGGCTGTTTTCTTGGTTATTTCATCTGTCACTCTAACTATCAACTCATATTCTCCTAACTCTGGAAGAGCAGCGAGAGGGATTTGTGTCCCTTCAAATAGAGCCGCGCTTTCATCTACTTTTTGAGTTCTTCTTTGAGGATTTAGTTTATATTTCTTTTCTCCCTTCTGGAGTTCAAACTCGATCAGAAGAGAACAATTCTGATCAGTATCTACGGCCACGTTGTAGATGTGGTAAAAAACATTCATAGAGTCGCTTTTGGTGTATTCCTGACCGAAGTTGGGCTGGAGAGAATAACGTCCCAAGGAAAAAACATCAAACTCTCCCTTTTTGGATGAGAATTTCTCTTCACGAACCTGAGAAGAGGCAAGAAGAGAAGAAAGGGCGAGCTCCTGACGCCAAAAATCAGGCACTTCAATTTGATCCATCTTCAGGGAATATGTTTTTCCGTCTTGAGTGGAAAAGCCGAGAAAGAGTCTGTATGAGCCAGGCATGACAGGAAGCCCCACCGGGGAGATTAAATAGTCATTCTCTTCCATAAGAGCTTTTTCCGTACGAAAATCATAGGAATAAGAATCTGATTCAATCCGGCCGAAAAAAATCACATTTTTTTGGACCGCTTTTTTATCTTCTCCAGAATCAATTTTTACGAGAAAAGTTAAATAGCTGCTATTATTGCTGGCCTTGGTGAATAGCGCCTTTTTTTCAAAGGGAATCTGGAAAATATCTTTTTGGGCGGATTTCACTTGTTCGATAAGTTTTCCTTCAAAGGATTCAGGAGAAAAAGAGATGATTTTTCTGTATTCAGGAAGCTCATTTAAATCTGGATGGAGTATGATGATTTTTGGGTAGGCATAGAATGCACTTATTGATCTGGAATCTGTCTGTTGGACGTTCAGGACGTAACCATCACGGTCCACGGAAGTGACAATATCTCTTGTTCGATCTTCTGGCCTATCTACTCTGTTGCTCTCAACAGCAGTAAATACGAAACTGATAGTATCTTTAGGAATATCCATCCAGGGCTGGGAAGGATAGATCCATATGACAGCCCGTGCATCCTGCCTGAATACCCTGGCTGGCTGACCGAAATAAAGCCAAACTTTCCCCATATCAGTGCCGCTTCCTCTATTGTATCCATATATAAAAGCTTTATTTACATAAGCCAAGCGGCTGTAAAATTCTTCTTTGAACTCGTTTTTTTCTGTCAGAGGAGTAGGGTCTCTTTTGGCCCAGAAGAGCTCTGTGTAAAATTTCCGGTCCTCCTCTTTTTTTAATTTTCTGAACTCGGCGGCCTCAGACTTTGTTATAATGTGGTTCACTTCTTCCTTGTGCCAATTTTTGAGTTTTTTCTCATTTTGTCCCAAAACAAACGATCCGGAGGCCATAAGAAGAATAACGGCCAAAAAAAAACTCCCTTTTTTCATCTGTTGAATTCCCTTATTTTTTAAGATATTCGAGGAGCTGCATGGCAATTTCAGTTTTGGGGTGTTCCGGCGCCAACTCCAGGAATTTCTCTAGATTTTTTATCGCTTCTGTTGTCTGCCCTTTGCCGATATAGATCGTTCCGATTTGATAGTAGGCATCGGCATAATCATCCTGAATCCCGACGGCCCTGAGAAAATAAATGAATGCCTCTTCCGTATTTCCCAAGTTGGTTAATACAACACCCAGATTGTAAAATGCATCCGGGTCGTCCGGACTGAGTTCAGAAGCCTTCAGATAGAACGTTTTCGCTTTTTCATACTCTTCGCTTTTCGCGAACGCTTCACCCAGCTCCCGGCGGCAGGAGTAACTTTCTGGATTGAGTTTTAAGGCCTCCTGAAAGGCCTCTATGGACGCCTCTCTGTTCTCCATTTTTTTAAAAGCCAAACCAAGGTTGAAATGGTATCCCCACTGGGTGCCATTCAACACAATAGCTTCCCTGTAAGCCGAAATAGCCTCTTCGAGTTTATTCTCTTCATACAGTTTGTTCCCCTTTAGAAAGAGCTTATCGGATCCTGAAAGATTCCGCTCTATTATTTGTGACGATTTTTCCATTTGAACTTCCAAGCGTGTCGTATCCGCCATTCGCACTCTTATTTCTTTAGAGAGGGGCCCAAAACCAGATTTACTGAAGTTGACCTGGTAATACCCTGGAATGATGCCGATCTGAACGAATTTTCCGTCTTTTTTTGTCAGGATATTGAACCTTCTGGTCGTGACTTTAACAGAAATTATGGAGATCTTCACTTTTTCCAGAGGGTTTCCGCTGTTATCTGTGACTGTCCCTACGAGCTTTCCTGCGGTCGATGCTCCACAAATAGAGGCGAATAAACCGATCATATAAATAATAAAAATGATTTTTTTTGCCATTTTTCCTCCCCTTGTCCGTTCAAATCCTTTGATATTAAATTTAGGCAGCGATCACTATTGTGTGGTTTTTTTTCAATTCACTTTTTTATCCGATCTTCCATCTCCCTGATTTTTACCTGAGAAGGGTCCAGCTCCAGTGATTTTTGGATCAGGGGCAGGGCTTTTTCCGGCTGGTCGAGGTTAATATAACATTCCGCAGAAAGATTCAAAACACTCAATTCGACCGCCTGCTGCATTAGCTTTTCTAGATAGACAAGAGCCGAAGCCCAGTCTTTCAATGCAAAATAACAAAGAGAGATGACTTTGGCGGCTTCTCTGTTCTGGGTTCTCTGGTGCAGCGGCGACAGGTTGGTGATGGATTCCTGAAACTGACCGAGTGCGTACAGAATTTTTCCATAAAGCATCCGAGCTGGTGAGCTGTCCGTTTTTTCCAATATCTTTTCGAGGTTATCTCTTGCTTTTGTGTACTGTCTTGTCATGAAATATTGTGAGGCAAGAATATAGAGATGTTCTGGAGATCGGGATGGATTGTGCTGTTTAGAATAACTCCAGGGTATAACGGGATAGGGTTGGGAAAGAAGGATGAAGTTTTCCTTTTCAATAAGGTGCCGGATTCCGTTTTCATCCAGTATAGAGACTTGAGCCTGATAATATCCGGGTTTGAGAGAAGAAAGAGAAAAGAAACCTGAATCCAGGCTCACTCCATCAGGTCCTATTGCATCCGTCAGAGATTTTTTTAGACTGTGGACTGCAGAGTCTGAATTGACATTGAATATCTCAAATACAACAGATTGATTTTCTTTATTGTTCAGATAGTGGATCTGGCTGTACATGCCGATCTTATTCTGGGGGAGGAAGTTGTTTTGGGCATTAAAAATGTATTGATTTCCATTGAAAGAAAAGGCCTTCAATTTGTCTTTTTGTGCCTGGTTTGTATCTTGATAAAGAAGGACATTCCCCAGGTATGGCCCGCTTTTTACTTCCGGAACAAAGATTTTTGTTTGAAATGAAGTGAAGTCTTTGGTTGTTTTGTTTTTCAGAAGGAAAAAGATCTTGAAGTTTCCAGGTATGATAGGCAAAATATCCTGAAACGCGAACAAACTCCGTTCATGCTGCCGGTAATTTTCGGAGCTGACATTCAATGGGATCTCATCTTCTCTTTCTATCACGAGGTTTCCTGCAATATCTTCGATTCGCATGTTCAACTGGAAGGAAGAATAGTATCTGTCCTCATAAAAAGCGAAATTGATCTTGCTTGGTTCAAGAGTCCAGTGGATATAGAATTGTCCTCCATTTTTGAATATTTTGACCTTATTTGTGCTTTCTAAGAAATTGTGGCTGTAATCGGTTTCTACATAATCCTGGTAGTAGAGATAATTTCGTGCATAGGAATCAGAGAATTTTTTTTCAGCCAGAGAACGGATGCCGGAAATAATGGTATCAGAGGAAAAAGATGTCATTCCTAAACTTGCCTCGGCCGGAAGATAACTCAATGAAGCACCCGCAAGTTCTCCGGAGATTTCTTTTATTATCTGATAGGCCTGTGTCCGGTTCATCCCTCTGGAGTACTGAGACGGAGAGATCAGTTTTTCAGGCCCTTCCATTCCCGGTGAATAAAGGCGGAATTCTCCGATGCTCTGGGGTTGATAGAAGATGAGATAAAAATAAGGAGGCACACCGTATTCCTGTTCACCCTTGTAAAACCACATCTCCAGGGGATTGAGGTCGGACTGAGTGGTGTACATATTCCTTTCAATAGGGGGCCCGAGCAGAATGTAAAAATACCCTCTCTCTGTCCGGCTTCCTTTTTTCGAAGTTTGGCGGCCAAAATTGAAATCCGCAAACTGAACCCTTTTCATATACTCCTGAAAAAACTCATTCTTGGAAGTCTCGGGGAGCGGGTCCCTTTGTTTCCAGAACATTTGAATAAACGTGGCCCTTTCCCTTTGTGTTTTCAATTTTGAAAAAACCTCTTGTTCGATCTTGGTGATGATTGGAGAAACGAGTTCAAGCCAATCCTTGTGCTCTTGAGAAAGTTTTTCATCGGAGAAAAGAGGAAAAACGAAAACAATGAGGATCAGAATCATAATAAAGTTCTTTTTCATTTTTTGTCCTGTTATATAATAAAATTATCATAAGCTAATATAAGTTTCAATTAATTTAAGAAGCCAGACTCGTTAGCATCGTGTAAGCATCAACCTTATTTCGGAAGCATCTCCAAAGCCGCGATTGGAGAAGGTTTTGGGAAATAGCCTATTCCCAAAATCTTTGTCCTGAACATAGCAACCAGTTATCACGGAAATAAGGATGCTCACCCTCATTTTTAGTTATTTGATTTTATTTTAAAATTTATATACAGTGAGTTTTTTTAAGTCTTTTACAATAAGCAGAAGAATAATTTCAGCCAATAGAAAATTCAAATTATTGAATAGGATTCAATATATTGGATAATTATAGAAATACTATTGAAGGATTATTAACTTATCTTATTGATAAAAAAAGGTTTAACTATCCTTGGAACTTGGCATAAAATTTGCTTCTTTATTTAAAGAGAGCAATATGTTACTGATTCAGTTCTGCTTAGTAACCTGGATTATTCAGGCTATTTTATATTATAAAATTCCGCTTTGGAAGGAGGTGAGAATCCCATAGAGAAAAAAAATAAAAAATCATGGAAAAAGGAAAGCTATCAAAAAAAAAGAAAAAATTTAAGGAGGTAAAATGAAAGGAAAATTATTTTTATTATTTGCAGTATTTCTCTTTATTATTTCCTCGCTCGTATTCTCCCAATCGAAGGAAACAGGGGCTATAGTCGGAACGATCAATGATGAAGAAAACATGCCGCTTCCAGGAGTTGAAGTCACACTGTCGAGCGAAAAATTGATGGGCGACCGTAGCACGGTGAGCGATTCCAACGGCCATTACCGATTTCCAGCTCTTCCCCCGGGACTATATACGGTCACGGCCAATCTCCAGGGATTTGCGACTACGATCCGGAAAAATATCCGAGTAACAACGACCGTGCGACTGACCGTCGATATTTCAATGAAGATCTCAACAATCGAAGAGGAAATCACTGTCATAGCTGTGTCTCCCACTGTAGACGTAAAGACCTCGGAAACCGCATCCGTGACATTAACGGATGAAATTCTCCGGGCCATGCCCACTTCTCAGTTTGTGCCTGGCCTAGTAAACATGGCACCTGGAGTCGATCAAAATGTGGCCTACGGAGCAGCAGAAGACACAGGCATTGCTTACCAGGTCGATGGCGTGGATGTGTCTGATCCGGAACTGGGTTCGGCCTGGTCCTTCCTCGATTACAATATTCTTGAGGAAGCCAAGATCATGGGAGTTGGACTGAATGCCGAATACGGCGCATTTACGGGGGTCATCTTCAACACGATCACTAAATCAGGTGGAAACACTTTCGCAGGTCATGCCGAGTTCATCTTCCAGGATAACAAGAAGGGATTCTGGGGTTCAGAAAACAACCAGGAATATCTCGAGGATTTTCCCGATCTCGCATCTCCTACCTATGGATTGTTGGACACCAGCTTTCATTTGGGCGGACCTATTACCAAGGATAAACTCTGGTTTTTCATTGGCGCCCAGTGGTATGTGTCCAAGTACAAAGCTGCAGGATTTCTGGATCCCGATGGCAGAGTTTACGAGCAACCGCGGTTTATCGCAAAAATCTCTTCCCAGCTCAGCCCCAAATTAAGCCTTATGGCCTATCTAGAATACGATGGGTACTTCGGCATAAACAGACGGGGAGGCGCCACACATCCCACTGCTGAGACTTGTGTAAGACAGCCATCTGATGAGTGGCTCGGAAACTTCAATATGACGACAATCTTGAGCCCCACTACGTTTTTTGACATCAAAGGGTCTTTCTTTACTGGATATTACTACCTGCTCTCTCAGATAGATGATGCAACCACCACAGCAGTCTGGAGTACAGAGGATTGGCAGTGGTATAATAACACCAACTGGCAGTATTGGGCTGACCGCAAAAGAGGTCAGGTCAACGCATCCCTCTCCCACTATGCCGAGGATTTCATCCACGGAAACCACGACTTCAAGTTCGGGACAGAATTAGAATACGGCTGGGCCAAGAGCGAATGGCGATACACGGGTTATGAAGAAGGGATCGGAGCCGGTGTCTATATCTATGATTGGTACGGTTACCTTTATGCCTATCAGTACGAGGGTTACGACCTGAACTCCGGCTACATCCGAAACGAATGGTTTGCTCAGGATGCTTGGTCCATCACTGACAACATAACTCTGAACTTGGGTGCCCGCTTCAGCATAATGAGCGGTAGCGTCAAAGGCATTTCTGGAGCCGTGTATAAAACCAACCGCATTGCCCCAAGATTGGGCTTTGCCTGGGACCTCTTCGGTGACCACAAAACTGTTCTTAAAGCCCACTACGGCCAGTACACCGAAGCCATGTACACGGGAGTTTATGACCGCTTAAATCTCGCCAGTGTTTGGAGTGACTATGTGGGGTATTGGCATGATGGAGCGAATTGGATTGAGTTTTTTCGGGATGAACACCAGCAAGTCACTCTTGCCGATAACATCAAACATCCTTACATGGATCAGTTCACCATTGCTATCGAACGGGAGCTCTTCAAGGATACATCCATTGGTGTCACTTACATCCATCGCGTATGGAAGGATATACTAGGTGTCTATGATACTCTTGCCCAGTATGAAGAGATGACTGTTTCGGATCCAATCAACAGCGACACTTACACTGTGTACAATTTACCTAATGTCGAACATCAATACGTGCTGGCCAACATCAAAAAAGGAGATCCTTGGATTCCGGACGATCTTTTCCGCAAATACGATGGCGTCCAGGTAACTTTCACCAAGAGATTCTCTAACAGGTGGCAGCTCATCGCCTCTTATAACTATTCAGTATGTAAAGGAACCTTGGATAACACATGGGGTTCAGATGTCGGCTGGTCAGGATTTGACAACCCCAACGCTTGGATCAATGCGAATGGCAATGCGACCTATGATCCCACTCACATGGTCAAGTTCCAGGGATCCTATATACTTCCGCTGGACATCCATTTCAGCGGTTACTTCAGCTACGTCTCAGGAAACACGTGGACAAGACGTGCACAATTCAGTTTGGACCAGGGGAGAGAGAGAATCTTCACAGAGCCACGTGGTTCACGGAGATACGACGGCCAGACGAACCTGGACCTCAGATTGGAGAAGACATTCACCTTCGCAGACAAATACCGCGTCGGATTGATGGTGGATATCTTCAATGTCTTTAATGACAACACGGTCACTTCTTGGGGAACCATTGCTGGAGTGAGCTGGAATCCGAATGATACCTCCGCTCCAGGACCAGATGGGCATGATGTTTATGGCTTAGTAAATCCGAGAGGTATCCGTCTAGGAATCCGGTTGTTCTTCTAACGACATATCAGAAACTGAAACTCTCAGAGAGAGGCTGCTGGATAAAAGGCAGCCTCTCTTTCCCTAAGCTCTGGCCAATGAGTTCAAAAACACGATGACCTAAAAAAGGACAGTGCCTCTTATTCCAAAGGGACTGTCCCTATAAGTCATCTCGATTCAGGCGTTGCTTTCTTCTCAAGGGGTAATCCCTGGGGGTCAGCCCCTATCACGGGGATATCCAGAAAATCATTGGCATATGATGTGCTTTCCTTCCTGGCAGAGTCTAACCCCGAGGAACCGTTAAAAAGATGCGCAGTCTTTTTTTCCCTTCCTGATGCCTAACCCTTTATGATAGAATTCTCTCATGAAAAAAACTAAAGCAGGAAAAAAAATCCCTGCTATTAAAGTTATTCTCCCTATTACATTCGTTCTGATTTTCACTTTTCTATTCATTTATTTATTTCTCCTTCCAAAGCGTCCATCATTTTCCCGCCTGAAAAATGGCAAAGAGTTGAATTACATCCTGATTACTGTCGATACTCTTCGGGCTGATCGTATCCATTGCTACGGATTTTCCATGATAGACACTCCCTTTATGGACCTTTTCGCTTCTCGAGGTATAAAGTTCGAAAAATGCATTGCTCCGACTCCCCTCACCTTGCCCTCCCATACATCCATCATGACAGGCATGCATCCTACTTTTCATGGAGTACGGGACAATGGAGGATTTCTTGTTTCCCCTGAACTCGCCACGCTTGCCGAGTTCTTTAAAGAAAAAGATTATCAGACGTCCGCTTTTGTTGCTGCTTATGTTCTTGATTCCAAATGGGGCTTAAATCAGGGCTTCGATTATTATTTTGATCGGTTCGATTTAAGCAAATACAAATCTATTTCGCTTGGAAATGTTCAGCGCAGGGGCGATGAGGTTATAGATGAAACTATCACCTGGCTGGATCAGCACAAGCATGAAAAGTTTTTCACCTGGGTTCATCTCTATGATCCCCATACACCGTATGAACCGCCCTCACCTTTTAAAGAGAAGTATCCCAATAGACCTTATGTGGGAGAAATCGCCTACACAGATTCTCAGTTAGGGAGGTTATGGAATTACCTGGAAGAGAATGGGCTTATTGATAGTACTGTTCTTGTTTTTGCTTCAGACCATGGCGAAAGTCTGGGTGAACACAGGGAAAGCACACACGGATTTTTTATTTATCAGGAAGGGATTCATGTCCCCCTTATTTTCGTCACGCCTTTTGAAAAACTACATGGGATAAGCCGGACCAATGTGGTTTCGCTCGTGGATATTATGCCTACTCTTTTTGAAATGGACGGTATTCCAATTCCACCTCAGGTGCAAGGAAAAAGCCTTGTTCCTTTGTTTTTTGAAGAGAAGAAGTCAAAAAAGAATTTTGCTTATGCGGAGTCTTTTTATCCACGGTTTCATTATGGTTGGAGCGAATTGCAAAGTATCCAGGAAGAGAGGTTCAAGCTGATTATCGCTCCAGAACTTGAGTTGTATGACCTGGTCGATGACCCCGATGAACGAACCAACCTGGTTTCCACTCATCCTGAAGAAACAAGAAGACTCGTGGGAATAGCCGATCAATTCATTGAAGAATCCAGCCAGGGATCTTTTGAGCTTGACTACCGCCATATCGATGAGGAAGCCCGGCAGAAACTTGCCGCCCTGGGATACATCGGTAGTTTTGCGGATCCATCTTCCCTAGAAGGCAAGAGATTGGGCGATCCTAAGGAAAAAATCGTTGTGTTTAACCAGCTTTCAAAGGCCAAAGAAATGATGCTTAAGGAAGAATTCGAGCAGGCCATCGAGCTAATCAATAAGATTATTGAAGAGGACCCTGACATTATTGATGCTTACTTTACTCTGGGAAACCTGTATTTTAAAATGCGGGAATTCGAGAACGCCTTAAAGAGTTTCTTTCAAGTTCTCGAAAAAAAACCGAGCGATGCTTTCACTGTTATCAACATTGCCAATTCTTACATGGGTCTGGGAGAAATTGATGAGGCAGAGAAGTTTGTTTTGAGCGCCCTAGATTCAATGCTTCCAGATTCGCAAGTCTATTTCATCCTTGGAAATATCAAAAATTTAAAAAAGGAATATGAAGAAGCCATTAAATATTATCAGGAATGCATGAAGCTCAATCCTTCCTCGGCTTCAGCCTTCAATGCTCTTGGGGGTATTTATGTTGTTCAAGGCAATTTGGATGAAGCAGAAAGGTATCTTCAAGAGGCGTTAGAGCGCAATCCTAAGTTGAGGCGTCTTCATTATAATCTCGCTCAACTTTTTGAGAAAAAGGGGGATTTACTCCGAGCGGCAGATGAGTATAGGATTGAGCTTGATTATATCCCTCATAATTTCATGGCAAGTTTCAATCTTTCTCGAGCCTACCGGCTTTTAGACGAAGTCGAGAAAGAAAAATTTTATCTTGAGAAAACCTTAGAAATAAATCCCCATTTCCCCATGAGCTATTTTTACCTTGCAAGAATTTACCTGAACCGGGGAGAAAAGCTTGATGAAGCTGTTTCGTTAGCGAAGAAAGGAATAGAGCTGAAACCGGAAGAAAAGGACCTTCCCATGGGCTATTTCCTCTTAGCCGACCTCTACAACCGGCTTGGCAATCAGGCCTTATCGCTGGAGTATGCGCGAAAAGGTAAGCAGTTGGTAGAATCAAAGACTCGTAACCGTTAATTCCAAATCTATTCACAAAGCCATTTTATCCATAGTGGCTTAATTTTTTCTTTCGAGCATCCCAATTATTCCGGGTAAAACAATTACAGTTGTCAAAAAACAGGCCCCCACGCCTAAGAAGAGAGCTCCTCCAAGCTGGCCGAAACCACGCCATATAGAAAAGACTAAGGAGCCGAATGCAAGCATTGTTGTTAGTGAGGTAAGAAGAATTGCCTTTCCTGTACTCGAATATACTATCCGTATTTTGCCTCTTCCTTCATGTCTCCGGCGATGCAGAATATGCACTCCATAATCAATGCCGATACCGATGATCATGGGAAGGCCCATGAAATTCATTATGGTCAGCTTCATGCCTGTTAAATGCATAAATCCGACCATCCAGAATACTCCGAAAGCCATGGGAATCATTGCCATCAAGGAATGGCCTGGATTTCGATAATCCACCCACAATAGAAGAAAAACAATGACCAAGGTCAATAATACGGCATTGCGTCCATCACGACCAATTATCTCAATCAGAGCGCGAAATACAACGGGCATTCCTGTTGCTTTGTCGCTCACCCGTTCCAAATCATCCGCAAATCTTTTGAGTAACTCTGAATCCTGCCATAAATTGCCTGCAGGAAAGACTGTAACCAGGAATTGATCTCGCTTTTTGTTGCTATAACGGTCCAAAATGGATACGGGTAGTTCATCCTGCCGGATAGATTCGGCCGAGCTCATCTTGATGACGGATTCTTTAAAATACGGCGCAAAATTCTGTTGAAATTTGGACAATCCCTTGGCAGCCGCTGGTATATTTTCCTCCAACAATTGCCGAAATTCCCAAATGATATTTCTTGAATTGGGATTTTCAGGGTCGCCTACAATCTTTTTGCATTTGCTATCCACTTTGTCCTGTCCGCCGAGAAAAGCCATGTCTTGAATTTCCATTATATTCATCTGGAGACGATCAATTTCTCTGTGTAAGATAGTTAAATCACCCTGGAGCATGATCTGTTTAATGGCAGTGGACTGGATCTTTTCACGGATCTTTGCAATAAGGGGAATTCTTTTCTGTTGCTGCTCTTCAGACGGAAGATACAATGAAATGTCCTCAGTGAGAGCAACTGGTCCTAACTCACGATAACTTGCGGATAATTCACGGGACTGTTTGACATTGTCAGTCAAGACCAACGCATAATCCATGCTTAAATCAAACTTATCCAGGACTGTATCCTGAAGGGTAATGGAAGTGAGCCCCTTTGGCTCTATATTCATATAATTGTAATCAAAACTGATATTAGATGCTGACCAAATAAGGAGGGAACTTATGACTATCGAAGCAAGGATTGTAAAGATGTAATGCTTGCTCAGCCATTCACCCGTTCGACCAAGAAACCGGAATGAAATGTCACGCTGAACGATTTGTCTTATGCCTTTCTTTCTCTCATGTTTTTTATCTATACGGCGTTCCCGAAATACCAGCAGGGACGGTAAAAATAACATGGTGGCTAAAAGAATAGCCAGCAACCCTGTTCCCGTGACCAGACCCATTTCTTTCATGCCGCGTGAATGACTGATGACCAGGGTTAGGAAAGCGCAGGCTGTCGTTAGCGCTCCGGTCAAAATTCCTTTCCCGCTTTTTAAAAATGTTTTTTCCATAGCTTCAGCAATGCTGTCCCCTGCAGCCCGCCGTTCTGTGAATCCGGAAATAATATGAATTGAAAAATCTATGCCCAGACCGATGAGTATCACTGCCATCATCTGCGTCATCATATTCAACTGTCCCACCACAATCGCTGCTGTTCCTACGGCCCAAACCAGACCCACGAGGAGATTGGCTATTGCAAAAATGGGAGCTACCCACATCCGGAAGGAGATCATGAGAAGGAGCAAAATGGCAATCATAGCAATCACCGTGGTGTATCCTAAACTTTGCGCAGAATAAACCATTTCATCCCGGCCAATAGCTATCATGCCGGTCAGCCCCGCCTTCACATCCGGATAATTCTTTAATAGGTCATCAACAATTGCTTGGGCAGCATCCGCTCCTGTAACAAGAAGATCTGCCTCCATCATCGAGAAGTCTGGAATGACATTTAAAATAAGGGCCTCTTTATCATATGACAGGAAGTAAGGCTCACCAAAGAGAAGCTTATCCACAGCCTGTTGTGCTTCATCATCTGAGAGTTCTTCTCCTCTGGTTGCTTTTTGCAATTTAAGAACTAGATTCTGAATACCGTCTAAGAATGCAACAGCCTGGTCTTCTTTCTCGCGGGTGGAGATCGACTCTTCCTGACCTACATACTCCTTCTCCATGGAATTATTGATATTGAATAGCAGACCTGTAAAGTTGGGATCTATGAAAACATCTTTGGTATTTTTCAAATCTTCTTCTTTGATCAATATCAATCCATGATTTCTTAAAAAATCGATTTCGGTTTTATAATCCACGCGCTGAAATAGTTTTTTATCCATTCGGGCTTGAAGCGTTATGATTTCAGATCGAAGTTTTATTATTTTAGAATCGTCATTTTTTTTGGTTTTTAACTGATTTATCTTTTTTCGGATCTTATCGATCTCCTTTTGGAGTGAACCATTCTTGCTGGTGTCAACAGCGGTTAAGATTCGTGGGGCAAGGTCTTCGGCAAACTCTTTTATGCGGCTTTCTTCTCCCTGAACGACAACGACAAGGCTTGTGGCAGCTGTAAACTCATCAATAATCTTATTGAACTGAATTGTTCTTTTATCGCCTGACGGCAGGAGATCTGACCAGCGCATTGTGAGTTTTAAATGCCCGGCAAAGAAACCAAAAATAAGGGTCAAAAGTAAAACAACCAGCAGCATTCTCCCTGGATGATATGCATGCCAGTGGGCCAGTTTCTGAAGCATCTTTTCTCTCATTTTATTCTCCTTTCCCGCTGCCGGCTAAAAGTAAACACGGACCCTTATCAATCCCCCATTTCCCATTTTCCTGGAAAAAGCTTTTCCTTCGCTGCCAAAATTCAAATTCAGATAAGCAAAAATCTCCACATTGTCCGAAAAACTGTAATTCAGAGTTGGGACTAGAGCAAAGCTACTATCTGATAGACTATAAATAGTTGAAAGTCCAATATTTAGTAAATCCGTGGCTGGGTGCTGGATGAATAGATAAATTTGATCCCGGGAAATAGCCTTTTGCTCGGTTGCTAAAAACCGCATCCAGTCATTGAGGTTGTATTGTGTATAGTCCGTCTTACCCAGGGTATTCCGGTAGTATTCAATCATCAGATAGGTTTGAAAATCAAAGGTGTAATCCGTGCCAACCACAAGTTCGTAAAAATCCTCGGAAACTTCCATCCAGCTATAGGCATATTCAGCCCAGACTCCCAAACCGAGAAGCTCTCCGGCTGTGCTTGCACCGAGGATCTTCCGCCTCTCCGGCAGTTCCAGGAAATTCATGTTATCTAAATCAAACCGCATGTAATCATGAAAGCGCCAGATTTTTTCTATAGCAGTCAGAGAGTAATCAAAATGAGAGATTCGTCCCTTGAGCTGAATCAATTTCGCTGAATTCCCCCAGTTATCCTCTGGTGATAAAAGGGCTGTGACTGTGTACATAGAGCCCAACGGCACGTCCAGCCGAATGGCATTGTGACCAGGCTGCTCATACGTCGGGTCGAGCACATCTTTTATGTTAAAAACGTCCATCGGATTCCAGACATAACCCGTCCCGAGTGAGATCTGCTGTTTACCCACAGTCAGATCAAAATGCTTGAAGGAGAGCTTGATATAGGCATTATCGAGGAAATGCCGGTTCTCGAACGAAAGAACGTAAAAAGCCTCCATTCCTGGAGGAACCTCAGCAACGGCATCCGAAGGCAAAAAATCCAGGATGTTCCATCTGGTTTGGCCATGATAAGTGATGTAATCAAAATTTGCGGCAAAGGAAACTTTGTCTGATGAACTGGACTTCAAGTCCACCCTGAGTTTATTGGAGTATAGCATCAAGAATTCATTGTTGACCGCAGTTCCCATTGCTTGAGATTCAAAATATCCAAAGATATCCACACTATCCTGGGCGAGAAGAGAAGAGAATGAAAAGAGTAGAAATACTAAAAAATTAATTCCTTTTTTCATTTTTTCAATTCCCTTTCTGTAAACACCTTGTCATCCAATGGAACATTATATTTCACTTCCAGGAATTCCATTTCCGTTTGAGTGTTGTCGTTTTTGTTGATCATCACCATCTTCATCGCCGTCGGAATGCCGTCAATGATGCGGATATCACTCTCAACCATTCTCTTTTGCCAAAGAGCCGGGTCATCCTCGTCATAATAATCGATAACCACAGGAACGAAATTCTCTTTAATCACCCACATGATTAATCTGGAATAAGAAACGTCACCGTCCGGTTTGCGGGTAAGCTCCAGCTTGTAGCAGTTATATCCCTCCATTTTTTCATCCTTAAGTTTTTTTGAACTGAAATCGTTTATAAAAGCGTCTCCACTCCCCATATCCTCATAGGAAAAATCGCTACCCTGCATCTTTTGTTTTTTGGCATGGGAGGCCAGTTTTCGAACGCGCTGGGTCCGGGGAAAATACATCCAGATGTCATCAGCATTATTCAGCATCAACACGGCCTGCCCCTTCACTCGCCTCGGTTCCAGATAACGCACAAGGTTTTTCTCTCCTTTGTTTTTGCTCCACGACTCAGAGATAAAAGTGCGCTTTTGGCCCGAAGTTGTCACGATGGTCATTTTTGCTTTTGAGTAGCTCGTATCGAAATTGAATAGGTCGTTGACTTTCAGGATAATGTCTTCACCTGTCAGCTCCTGGCTGAATAGACCTGGAGTTAGAAGCAATACAATCAATCCTAAAAGCATTGTTCTTTTCATTAAAATTCCTCCCCAGACTCTACTGGTTAATTGACTGATCAATCGGTCATAATGTACAAAACAAAAAATAAAATTGTCAAGTTATTTTCGCCCTGCGACATCCCACCTTGTAACGAAGCAGGCGTCGTTGCGAGGAGCGAAGCGACGCGGCAATCTCATGCCTTTGTTGAATCATTTTGAGATCGCCACGCTTTGTTCACAATAACGATCTTATCATAGCGCAGGTCGTCAAATCGGTCCGCCCGAAGGGTAAATTATGCCGACATATCATAAAAAGAAACGCATTTGAGACCGATTGAATGTTCTGGTAGAGGTTAAATCAGCGTAACGAGCAAATATCCATGAAAATAAATATTGGGATTGGCAGAATTTATGAATAAGTCAGGTTTTTCAAGCCATGGAAAATTTGGATCTGCCTCGATTATTTTTCCTCTGCTGATTTTTGGAGTTGAAATTGGATCGATAATTTTTTTTTGATCCACCGTTTCGAGGTTTATTTCTGGGGCTGAATCCTAAGCTCACGTCCGTAGCAAAAAGATCAATATCCGCCGTTTGAACGGGAATCTTCATTCCTATAAAAGATTCGATGGCCTCGAGGTGATCAGCCGTACCTTCGCTGGCCAATGATATAGCCTTGCCAGAATTCCCAGCGCGGGCCGTCCGCCCGATCCGATGCACATAATTTTCGCGATCCTGGGGAAGATCGTAGTTAATGACCATATCCAGGTTATCAATATGGAGCCCTCGGGCAGCAACATCCGTTGCGACCAGAAGAGCGAACTTCCCAGCCATGAATTCCTCAATTATCTTCAATCTTCGGCTCTGGGGAAGGTCGCCGGTCAGATGCTGACTGTGGAATCCGTTGCGTTGTAGTTTCTTGGACAGGCGAAAAGCGACATACCGCATATTTGTGAAAATCAAGGCATTCTGGGGAGCTTGAGCCTTGAGAATGCCCAGCATGAGATTCATCTTGATATGACTCTTCACATAGTAGAGTTCTTGAAAAATCGTATCCACCGTCAGCTGTTCCGGAGTGACTTCGAGGAATACCGGATGGTTCATGTGCTCGACGGCAATTTTTCGGGAGACGCGGTTCAATGTCGCGCTGAATAGCATGTTCTGCCGGGCTTGACGGGGAGGCATTTTTTGAAGAAGCTTTTTGATATCTGGGAGAAATCCCATGTCGAACATGCGATCGGCCTCGTCGATGACCAGGATTCCGGTATTTCTCAGGTTTAAATAGCCTTTTGTGCTTAAATCCAGCAACCTTCCTGGCGTACCGATGACTATGTCCAGGCCTTTTCTCAATAAAGACAGCTGGCGATCGTAGCCCACGCCGCCATAAAAGCTGCCGATTACAAACCCCAGATGGAAGTTCAAAAGCTTCGCTTCTTTTTCAATTTGGACAGCCAGTTCCCGGGTCGGCACAATAATCAACGCTATTTTTCCTTTGAGCGCTCTATCAAAGAGCATGCGTTCAAACAGCGTGATCAGGAACGCGGCGGTTTTGCCGGTTCCGGTTTGGGATTGAACGGCCACATCCAAACCCTGAAGTGTTTTTGCCAGAGTTTGTTCTTGGACCGCTGTCATTTCTCTATATCCTCTGTCCTCGATTCCATGCAGAAGACGGGATTCTAGTTTCAATTCGTTAAAATTCATTTATTTACCTTTTTATTTGATTAAAACATGAAGGGATGAATGTCAGAGGAAATTATCGTTCGGAAGGGAAAAACAATTTGCCTTGATCATTTCCTACCATATGTTTGATTTTGCACTATACCCTATATTCAGATATTTAGCAAATAAAATTATTTGACTTATACTATCCGTTGAGCTCTCATAAGAACGATTGAAGGAAATTTTTATAAAACGGGAAAAAACTCATGTTTAAAAATTATCTAAAAATTGCGCTTCGCAACCTTTTCAAACAGAAGCTCTATTCTTTCATTAACATCATCGGCCTGGCTATAGGCATAACATCCTGTATTTTAATATATCTTTTCGTCCAAAATGAATTGAGTTACGATACATTCCACAAAAATGCCGACAGGCTATATCGCGTTTATATTACCGAGGACCTTCCGGAACGCGATCCCTTCTCTTATGTTGAAGCACCGTGGCAGCTGGCTGAAGCCTTGAAACAGAGTTTTCCGGAAGTCGAACATGCAGTCCGCCTGGACGTTCGAACAAATATTGTCCGCTACCTGGAAAAGAATTTTACTCAGCGGTTTCATCTCGTAGATCCCGACTTTTTCGAGATTTTCACATTCCCTTTAGTTCGAGGCGACAAATCAGAAGTTTTACAAAGCCTCAACTCTGTCGTTCTTACAGAAAGCACGGCCGAGAAAATATTTGGCCAGGAAGATCCTTTAAACAAGCAGCTTTCCATCAAACTGGGCAATGAATACCATGATTTTGCTGTCAGCGGTATCGCTGAAGACATGCCTGCAAACTCGAGTATCAGGTTCGACATTCTTGTTCCTTTTGATAATGTGCGTAAATATTTAGGGGAGAGAACATTGAGTCACTGGTTCAACGTTTTCTTCGAAACCTATGTGCTGCTGGAACAACCCCTGAATGCTTATGAAATGGACCAGAAATTACGGAATGTGGTCGAGATTCACTACCCGGAGCGATATGTGAATATGGTCTCTCTCCAGTTGCAGCCAATTACCGATATTCACCTGAATCCAGATATCCCTTCAGGCTTTGAGCCGACGAGCAATCCCATGTATTCATATATATTGATCGCGATAGCGGTTCTGATTTTGGGCGTCGCCTGCATTAACTTCATGACGCTTGCCATCGGACGCTCAGCCAGCCGAACCAAAGAGGTAGGTGTACGCAAAGTTCTCGGGGCAGTAAAGTCCCAGCTCATCAAACAATTTTTAGGAGAAGCTGTTCTAATGAGTACCTCTGCCCTCATTTTGGGCATTATGCTTGTGGGAATTTTTCTTCCCGCATTCAACAAGGTCACCAATAAAAATTTGTCCCTTTCATTCGATTTGTGGACAATACTCTTTCTTTCCACACTGATGTTCTTAGCTGGTTGTGCGGCCGGCTGTTATCCCGCCTTTTTTCTCGCCCGGCATCAACCCGTCCACGTCATAAAAAATGAACCACGGATGAAAGGAGCTCATTTTTTAATTCGCGTCCTTGTGACTGGACAGTTTGCTCTCTTCATTGGATTAATCATATGCACTTTTGTCATGAGAAATCAGTTGCATTTCCTACTGAACAGAGACTTAGGATTTAATAAAGAGCATGTGCTGGTGATCGAAAATCACAGCTCTCAAGATCAAAACCGCATGGTTGTAGAACGACTGGAGACTTCTCTGGAAAATCGAAGAGAAGTATTGGGAGTTGCTGGAGCTTCAGCCGCTTTCGCCAAGGGCTGGACAGCCATGGGATTCTCTGCTGAAGACGGAACATTCAAACAGTTTTTCCAGATTACGGTAGACTACGAATACTTAAAGACCATGGAAATCGAATTAGGGGAAGGCCGCAATTTTTCGAAAAAGTACGGGACAGATCCAAGTGAGGCCCTTATCGTCAACGAAGCTTTTGTTAAATATTTTAACTGGGAATCAGCATTAGGGAAAAGCCTTCCTGGAAAGAAATTCCCTCCTCACTTCGTAATCGGAGTGGTCAAAGATTTTAACTTTGGACCACTGCAAGATAAAGTTGCCCCGTTGGCCATAGTTTTGGATCCGACCACTCTCTTTAGAGGAATTAACGATGTAAACACCACATATTCCCCAAGATTGCTCAATTTCATCAATGTGAGGATTAAGCCAGAAAACATTCGATCAACGATTGAAATGATAAAAGGCACATGGAAAAAGGTTGCTCCGGGTCATCCTTTTCTATTCAGCTTTCTCGACCAGGATGTTCAACAACAGTATGAAGAAATCGAGCGATGGGGTAATATTGTAGGATATGCTTCATTCTTCACTATTCTGATAGCCTGTTTGGGACTATTTGGATTGGCAACACTGACAGTAATCCGTCGAACCAAAGAAATCGGCATTCGTAAAGTTCTTGGTGCTTCTGCAACTAATATGGTCTTTTTTCTTTCCCAGGAATTCGGCAAACTCGTGATTGTGGCCAACATAATTGCCTGGCCGGTGGCTTATTATGCTATGAATAGATGGCTTCAAAATTTTGCTTATCGAATCAACATCGGGTTCTTATCTTTTGTTTTAGGAGGAGTCCTGGCATTTACTATTGCCATAATCACAGTAAGCTTTCAGTCTATAAGAGCAGCTTTGGCCAATCCTGTTGAGTCATTGAGGTATGAATGAGAAGAAGAAAGATCAGAAATGATAGCCCAATTCAGAAGAATAAAAAAAATCTTTGAGGAGAAAACAGCTTCTCAAAACGCCGCCCAGGAACTGGAGAAACTGATGTTTCTTTTGTAAACTATTTCACAACATATTTCGTATATCATAATGAGGATTCCTCCACATTTAAAATGGAATATTTACTACTCTCAAAAAAAGGAGGAGTCGAATAAAGAAGGAGGTATATATGAAAACCGTCAAAACCATTAGAGTCCTATTTATCGCTGCGCTCCTGCTGTTGCCGGCGTGGTCTTTCGCCAAATCTCAGGTCAAAGCCAGCACGATCATCGATCAAATCAACTCAGGAAAAGCTGTCCAGTATAAAAATGCTGAAATCGTCGGCAATCTGGACTTCACATCCTTAAAAGATGTGACTGTGGAAGAAAAATCTAAGGCACAAAGGCTCCTCAGTAAAGGTTCAACTCTTGTCTACTTGTATCATGTAAGATCTCCCGTATCTTTTACCAACTGTGTTTTCACAGGAGATGTACTCGCTTATGTTCATGATGACGATGAGAATGAAACGCACAACGCCATTTTTTATAAGGATGTCGATTTTCAGGGCTGCAATTTCCAGGGCAAATCAGCATTCAAGTACGTAAAATTTAAAACTAAGGCCAACTTCAAGAACACTCAGTATAGTGATGAAGCCCTCTTCAAGTACACAAAATTTTCGACCGATGTCAGCTTCTCAAACTCCCGCTTCAACAAAGCAGCTAATTTCAAGTACACAAAATTCTCGACCGATATCAGCTTCTCAAACTCCCATTTCAGCAAAGAAGCCAATTTCAAATACACAAAATTCCCTGAAGCTGTTAATTTTGACAAAGCTACTTTCCAGCGGCTTGCGAATTTCAAATACACAAAATTCCCTGAAGGAGTGAACTTTAAAGATGTTCAATTTAAGGGAAACGCCGATTTTAAGTATACGAAGTTCTCCGAGCCCTTGAATTTCGATGGCGTAGCTTTCGACGATGATGTGGACTTTAAATACACCAAAATAGATGGAAAATCGTTTACAACGTATCTGTTGGAAAAAAAACTAAAAAAATAACAGACTAACCTGTTAGACGACAGACTGAACATCGCCTTGGTCGAGGCCAGCACATCAACCATTGTGGCCTTTGCCACGGTTAAAGTAATATTTTTCGAAATTCTTTGTTATTATTATTTTCCCGTCAATCCCCAATTCCAAAAAGCCTGGCCATTTTTTCATCGAAATAACTGCTTTATTACCATCCGCTTTTTCATGTTCAAAGAGCATAATCTTCCCCAGGCGTCTTATTTTCTTAAAATATTCGTCCGCCTTACCTATTGCTTCTTTTAGCGAATAGGGCTCAGGGTCATAAAAAGTCGCGAAATCGACTTTTTTCCTGTATCCCCTAATAAAAAATTTCTTCTCTTCCATCCTTCCCTTCAATCATAAGAATCAGGCAATCCCAGTTTTGCTTTCATGCATAAATTTAGTCGATCAAACTTAGTGAAAATTGCAATAATCCTTTTCAAAGAATATCTAAGAGTAAAAGAATCACCTCTAAAGGTTATGACCTAGTAAAAGACATGAAATGAAAAAAGCGTATAACAGCAGGAAAATACAGAACGGTTCTTGAGAAGCAAAAATTAAATCTACTTAAAAAAAAAGATTAATTATTCAAGGAACCGAGGACTTCCACGACTCATATAAAGGGAGGTAATTTATAATGAGAAGAATCGGACAATTTATTTTGGTTGGGATTCTTTTCCTGATCTTGGCTACCAATATGCAGGCCACGGATTCACGAAAGATTGTCCTCACAGGAGCAATCTATCATGAGCTAACACCTTCAGGGATGGTGATCACTTCGGTTGATTCTCTTCTCAACCCCATCTATATGCTGGACAATCCCAGTTTTGTAAACATTGACTATGACGGAGCAATCTATAGCGGTTTCGGCTTTGCTAAGATGGAATCTTTTGGCCTGCCCGGAGTTCTCGGTCTTCAGATCGGAAAACGCTACGGTAGCTACCGGAACAATATCTGGGCTGGTCCAGGCCAAGATATAAACAGTTTAAACGGCTTAGTCGCACCAATTTGTGGTCAAACTAATGTAGGAGTCGATGGCGTAAATGTAACTAATATAAATGGCGTAAGATCCTTTGGCCTCTATTATGCCCTACCCCTGGGCGATAAGCTAAAGGCTGGTTTTGGCCTCAACTATGTTGGCCGTGGAGTTTCTGGCAACCGCATTACTGATCCCCAGTCCGTTTCCACCGAAAAAGAAGATACCTTCAAAAAGAAGATCTCAACCATGATGTTCCGGGCAGGTTTAGGATACCCGTTAAAGGAAAACCTGAATCTGGCCATCGATATCGGTATAGGGAAGCCCAAGTATCTCTATGAATATGCGATTGCTGAGGGCTCAACAGCAGACAATGAAAAAGCCTCATTATCAGGCACAGATATGGATGCCAACATAAGGCTCAATTATACGCTAAACGAAAGCACCGACTTCATCGCTAATGTTAACTATCTCTCCTATGGAGGTTCCCTGAAGGTCGACCCCGATACCGACACTGATGATGATGCAACGACCTATAAAAGAGCCCAAAAGAGCTTAGTTTTTTTGGCAGGGCCCCTATTCCATGGAGAGGGCTATAATGTTGGGTTCCAGGTGGGTTTTATGACCGATAAGTCACAGGAAGAAACGAGCGTGGAGACGGCTGATACAGATTCCCAAAAGAATAATCCAAGCTCATCCTATTTTCCAGTCCTGAGAATTCTGGCCGAGAAGCAGCTGTTCAAATGGTTCACGATGCGGGCTTCCATCACCTACGAGACTTCTAAGGAGAAGACGCTGACAAATCCTGACACTGATCCTGCAACCGAAGATTGGAAGACATTAAGTGCTCAGGCTTCCTCTTCTTTAACTCCTGCATTCGGGTTTACCATTAATATGAAGAAGGGATTTTTCATAGAAGCTTATATGTACGACACCATCTTTCTCAGAGGGCCGTGGTTCCTTACCGGAAACAGTTCAGGGCCTGATCTCAATATAGGTGTCAGCCTGGGCGTCAGGCTTTAATGGCGAGAGTTTAATAGACACGAAGCCAAAAGGCTGAAGACCATGAGGTCTTCGGCCTTTTTTTTTGGTTGATCAAAAACATCCAAAGAATAAACATAAATGTGGGCTTGATGAATCAAGCCCCTACACAAGATAAATCAACACCCACTTCCAATATATATAATGGATTTGGAAATACTTCATTAGCGACGTTACCTTTTGCTATTATTCTAAGATAAATTCAATTCTGTCATAGAGTTTCAGCTGATTCTTATCAGCCATACCGGCTTTTATTTCCAAGACATACATTGCTGGAATCTTGGAAGAATAGGAAGCACAAGGCGGCTTTTTACACGGGGGGACATTGCGTTCTATATGAACAATCCTTTTCTCTTTATCCAGCCAGAGAATATCAATAGATATTTTCATGTTTTTCATCCAGATAAAGTGAAAATCTTCATCTTTAAAAACAAAGATCATTCCCTGGTCGTGATTCAGTTTTTCCCGGAACATGAGCCCTAGTTGTCTTTCTTCATCCGAGATAGCTACTTCGGCTGTAATAGAAAAACCATCAGCGAGAAATATCTTGACGAATTTTTTCTTCCCGCATTCCAGTGAAGACAGAACAAGAAAGAATGCCAAACAAGAAAAAATGATGTTCCTTATCTTCTTTGAATGTATTAACTCAAAGTGTATGTTTTGCTTCACTTCTCTTTCCTCGCACATACTCAGTGTGTCGAAATTAAGGGGACAAAACGGACAGGAAGGAGCTTCTTCTCCTTGAATTTTTTCTTTTCTCGTATAATAAGTACCAGCTCCTGAAACGCAGAGCCTACAGGAACAATCATCCTTCCTGTAACTTTCAATTGTTCTCGCAAAGCGTCTGGCACTGCGACCGGAGCCGCGGTAACCATAATAACATCATAAGGAGCGTGCTCTTTCCAACCGTAAGTACCATCTCCGACTTTAAAATATATATTTTCGTATTCCAATTTTTTCAAAACTCTCTCAGCTCTTAAGGAAAGACTTTTGACTATCTCCATGGTAAAAACTTTTTTCCCAGCCTCAGCCAGAATAGCTGTCTGATAGCCTGAGCCTGTTCCTATTTCCAAAATCCTCTCATTCCCCTTCAGACGAAGGACTTCTGACATATAAGCCACAATATAAGGTTGAGAAATAGTCTGTCCTTCTCCAATAGAAAGAGGTTCGTCATGATAGGCATAGGATTTCATATTCCAAGGAACAAACAGGTGGCGGGGAACTTTCCTCATTGCTTCTAAAATTTTATTATCCTTAACTCCCCTGGTTTCTATCTGAACTTTTACCATTTTTTCTCTTTTTTCCTGGTAATCCTTCTTCATTTTTTTTACTGAGAACTGCGGGCTTGATAAATCAAGCCCCTACAATATTAAAACAAATCTTGTTCAAAGGTGCGGGCTTGATAAATCAAACCCCTACAATATTAAAACAAACCTTGTTCAAAGGTGCGGGCTTGATAAATCAAGCCCCTACAATTTATCAAAAGTGCAGTCTTTGTAAATCAATCCGCTACATTATTTTCCCATCGTATCCTAAATCCCTCTCAGCGTTAATTTAATTAATATGCTCTGCCAAAATAGACTACGGTCTCCGTGGGCTTCTGACAGAAAACACACTTTCCCCGGGCTGCTTTCTTATCTTGATCCAGGAGGATAACCCGGATAGTAGCCATAGTTTCTTCTTTGATCTTTTCTTCACAAACTTTGTCCTCACACCAAAAAGCCTTAATAAACCCTTTTTTGGATTCCATTATGGCTTTAAATTCTTCATAGTTCTTCACCTCATACGTGTTCTCTTGCTGAAACTTTAAAGCCATCTCGAACATATTCTTCTGGATCTCTTTTAGAATTTCCGGCACTTTTATATTCAGAGAGGACTGAGTCACATTTTCTTTTTTCCCAGTATCTCGCCGAACGACAACTACCTGTTTCTTCTCTATATCTTTAGGACCAATCTCAATCCTTAGAGGCACTCCCCTCATCTCCCACTCAGAGAATTTCCAACCCGGAGTGAATTCTTCTCTCTCGTCCAGTTTTACTCTTACGCCTTCCTTTTCTAATTTTTTCTCAATATCTCGAGCCAAGGGGAGAACAGTTTCTTTCCAGTTACCCGCAGAAATAGGAACAATAACTACTTGAACAGGAGCAATGTTGGGCGGAAATTTAAGTCCAGAATCATCTCCGTGAGTCATGACCAAAGCCCCGATAAGGCGTGTAGACACTCCCCAGGAAGTCTGCCAAACATACTGAAGTTTCTGGTTGCGATCCTCAAACCTGATGTTGAAAACTTTGGAAAACTGCTGACCAAGGTTGTGAGATGTTCCCATCTGGAGTGCTTTTCCGTCTGACATCATTGATTCAATAGCATAAGTTTCTAATGCTCCGGCAAACTTCTCCCTTTCTGACTTCGTTCCTGAAATCACAGGAATTGCTAGTTCATTCTCCACGAATTCTTTATAAAGAGAAAGTATCATCAGTGTTTCATCCTGAGCTTCCTCAAAGCTTTCATGGGCTGTATGCCCTTCTTGCCACAAGAATTCCGTAGTCCTTAAAAAAGGCCTGGTGACCTTTTCCCAACGGACTATATTGGCCCACTGGTTAATCAGCACCGGTAAATCTCTCCATGACTTGATCCATTTAGCATACATGTTGCCAATTATGGCTTCTGAAGTGGGACGTACGGCCAGTCTCTCCTCTAATTCTTCCTTTCCTCCATACGTTACCCAAGCAACTTCAGGTGCAAATCCTTCTAAATGTTCGGCCTCTTTCTGAAGGAAACTTTCGGGGATGAGGAGAGGGAAATAAGCATTCGAGTGGCCAGATTTTTTTATCCTATCATCGACCAAGCGTTGTATTCTTTCCCAAACAGCATAGCCATATGGTCTGATGACCATCATCCCTTTAACTGGAGCATAATCGGCCAGCTCTGCCTTTTGAATAATCTCGACATACCATCTTGAAAAATCAACACTTTTAAGAGTTATTTTCTTTACAAATCGTTCGTTTTTGTTCACTTTTTTCTCTTCCGTTTCGATTATCGGTCATTCTATATACAGCTGGTTTTTTTGTCAAGAAAGGCAAACAATGGACCGATGAGAAAGCAGGAAAAAAAATTCACCCTTTATTTCACCCAAAGGGGTGATTGACTACTTTCTAAAAAGATGTAATTTTAACTTCTTAATAAAAGGAAGCGACTATGTCCAACAAATGCTTTTTCTGTTTGACCTTTAAAATAGGGGCAAGAAGCAATGTTTTAAGCACCCTATATCTATTTGGAAAGGGAATAAAAAAGAGGGGATTAAGCGTAATTAGTCGCATGTCTAACCTTTCCCGATGAGAAGAAATATGAAAAAATCACCCGACAAATCATCTTTAGAAGCGATTGATACATTCTCAGCCCTGTGTCATAAATATACTCAACAATGAGCACATCAATATTATTCGATAAGTCTTCCGTTCAAAGCGCAACCAAATTTGCGAATAAAGAGCGAAGTTTCGAGCTTTCTATTCCAACTTTGATCTCGGGAATCGATGCCCTGGGAAATGAATTTAAAGAATACACTGAGCTCGCTTCTATAAGCTCTCAGGAAGCTGTGTTTCGGCTTGATTCGGGGGTAACAATCGGCTCTATATTAAAGCTATTTTTGGACGTCCCCAAAACCGTTCTCTTGGAAAGTGATCTTAAACTTGAAATCACCGGAAGGGTGACCTTCGTCAAAGCCGACCAAAGCAGTGAAAAAAAACAACTCATATCTCTCCGCCTAGAAAAAAAATATAAAATCAATTCTCTCCATGCAAAAAGGATTTAAGTTTTCACGCTTTTTATAGGGTTAGACTTTCATAATTTTCATAATTAAGATTTTTATTTTCTTCTTTTTTGAATAATCCAGGTTAAATAATAAAAGTTGTAAAAGTCAGACCCCGTCAAACCCTGTTGCTTTGCCCATTTTTGTTATAAAACCAACCAACCAATTCTTGACAATAGATTATTGTTTTTATAACATATTTAAAATAAACGAGAAAATCATGAAAAATCCTACACCTATAAAGAAACCTACCATAAAAACAACAAGGTCAGCGAAAAAAGCCCCGCAGCCTATCGAAAAAGCCGCTCCCGCTCCTGCGGAGATAAAAACACCTCAAGCTGAAGAGGAGAAAAACATCAATGTTCTTCTCTATTGTACATCAGATTTAATCCTCTCCGGAATTTTAAAAGCTATTGATGTCGCCCCCGACATGGAAATTATCAATATCGAGAAAAGCACAATTGAATCTTTTTTAGAATCTATAAAAGAACTCAGACCTCAAGTTATCCTTTTTACAAATTCTGAGCCTTTGCCTAATATTCGAGAAATCTGCAAAGCCATCATAGAAATTTCAGATGCCAAACCTAAATCCAAGTTGTTGCTTCTAGGAAACATCCCCTCCCATGAAGAAGTAGTTGGGCTCATGAATGCAGGAGTGAGAGGGTATTTTGACTTGAATGATCCTTCTGATCAATTAGAAAATGCTATAAGAATAATTAATAAAGGAGAAATCTGGCTTCCTCGAGATAAGATGAGCAGCATTATGGACAGGATTATTTCTGTGGTTGGAAGAGATCTTAAAGAAAAGACACTTGACCAACTCACTCCTACTGAATTTCAAGTTCTAAGACTTATCGGGAAAGGGAAAAGCAATGATGAGATTGCTGGGGCCCTTTTTATCAGCAAGAATACAGTCCGGTCCCACATCAAAAGCATATATGCCAAGCTTAACACTCATAGCAGACTTCAACTTGCATTGTATGCTATTAATTCTGCGCTTTTTTAACTCCTTGAAAATAATTAAGAGATAAACATGACAAAAAAAACAACATCAAAAAAAACAACATCAAAAAAAACGGCAGCCAAAAAAACCTCGAAAAAAGCTAAAGATGCTGCAAGTGTTGAGGTCAACCGTCGCAGAGAGTGGCGATTTGATCTCCCGCTTCCCGCAAAAATTGAGGGGAAACTTCCTCTGGGAAAAATATTCAAAGAGAGCACAAAAATTGAAAATATAAGTTCTAAGGGAGTCTACTTCAGTCTAGATTCAGGCGTGATTATTGGTTCAAAACTCAACCTTGTAATAGACATGCCCAAGGAGCTGGGGGCGGGCAAAAAACTAAAACTTTGTCTTGGAGGTCTAACCGTTCGCCTCGAAGAACTCGATAAAAAGACAAAGAAGCAAGGTGTAGCACTCCGCTTCCACAAAAATTATAAAATCCTGGCTAAAGACTTAAAAAAAAATAAAAAAACGTCATAAAATTTAAAGCCCTCAACTCAACCACGATAATCAAACAATGATAATCACCCTCCTTTTACACTTTTCTTTCCTCTTGCAGGTGGAATTATTTTTTGATCTTTGATAACTAACCTGGATTATTCATAAGAAATGCTGATTAATATAGATAGCTTCTTTTCGAATAAGTGTTTATCAGGATCTACAGCAATATCAGGATATCTTTTTGATATTGCTGTAATTGCAGAAAGTATCGGCATTTTTTATGAATAATTCAGGCTGATTGCTATATTCGCAGCATAAGTTTTGATTCCAAAAGTTTTTTTCTATAAAATAGACTTGGAGTCTTCACCATGTTGATTGTGGCTTTAACAGGAGGAATCGCTTCTGGAAAATCTGTAGTTGCTGAAGTCTTGGAAGAGCTGGGGTGTTACATTCATCATGCAGATAAAATTGCCCACGATCTCATGGAGCCTGAAAAACCTGCATGGAAAAAAATTGTCGCTCATTTTGGTAAAAAAATCCTGAATGAAGATAAAACAATAAATCGATCCCGATTGGGAAAAATCATTTTCTCCGATGAGAAAGAACGATGTTTCCTCAATGAACTCATACATCCTCTTGTCTTAGAAAAGAAAAAAGAGGTTATCAGTCGTCTTGAAAAAGAAGGACATTATAATATCTTTATCTCCGAGGCTGCTTTAACAATTGAAGCTGGTTTTGCCGGTTTCTTCGATAAAATTGTCATGACTTATTGCAAGAGAGAAGTCCAAAAAAAAAGATTAATGGAAAGGGACGGAATCACTCAAAAGCAAACCATGAATATAATAAAAAGCCAGATGCAGCCCCAGGAAAAATTGAAGTACGCAGACTACATCGTTGATACTTCCAGTTCGTTTCAGAGTACAGTCGAACAATCAGAACGGGTATACAGGAATTTGATGATGGATAATGAAATGAAGAATTCAATCGCCAAGCATGAATCTTGAATGGTTCTTTCCCGTTGCTAGGCGATAGCTGATAGTGAAAAAACCGTGAGAAAGCCTGAGCGGGCATGCGGGGTCAGACTTTATCGTGCGGTAGTGTTCAAAAACAAAATGAGAATAAGAATAAATGGGGCCAGGCTCCATTTATTCGCTTTCTTGAATGGTCGCTTCATCCATACCCGGATATTTTTTTGTTCCTCCCAAAAGAAAGAGAATTTCTTGAACATTGAAAAATAAAAATAGATGCAGAGAAAGACGCCTTACGACTTAGGGTCTGATGATTTAAGTGAGGCGGCCAGGAGTGGGATCATGATCTCATGATGGCCGATAAAATAAAATCCTCTCCCTTTTTTCCCATGTGGCCTCTTAACCACATTTTCATAAGGTCGGTAATGGTGAATAAAATCAAAAACAGCAGTAGAAAAGTTTTCAAGTAACCGTCCCTTGTTCCTGACAAAAGATAAAGCTTTGAGAAAAACTTCAGGCAAAATAACTGCTGAACCTATATTGACAAAAACTCCTCCATCATCAAGCTTTTCCAATAAAGAACAAAAAAGGAAAAAGTCTTTTAGAGAGGCGTTCCCTATGGCTTCCCCTTTTACCTCTGGATGAAAATGAATTATATCCGTTCCTATCGCAACGTGGACCGTCACCGGGAGGTTGAGTTTATATGCAACGGATAAAAGGCTCATGTCCTTATGAGGAAAATCAGAAGTTGCTATCATCTCCCCAACAGCCTCACCCAAACCAAGGCCTTTTTCTTCTCCTGAATTTATGGCGGCGTTCAACATTTGGCCTGTTTCTTGGGCCATGCCAAAATGACCATTTTTAACCTGAAGCTGCACATCTTCTGAAGTCTGGCCAGTAAAAGCAATCTCAAAATCATGGATGATTCCAGCTCCGTTAAGAGCTAAGGCTGTGATCCATCCCTCTTTCATCAAGTCGATAATAATCGGACTCAATCCTACTTTAATCACGTGAGCTCCCAAACCAAAAATTATTGCTCTATTCTTCTTTTTTGCCTTTCCCATTACAGAAATGAATTCTTTAAAGTCGCTTCCAGCTAGGATATTAGGAAGGCTGCGGACGAAGCGAGTAAAACTTTTCTCTGGGCCTAGAATTTGAGCAAAATTGTTGATATTCACCTTGTCTTTTCTTGATTGAAGAGAATAAGTTTTCAGCCCTCCTGGAGAGAGAGGCTTGACTTTATACTTGCTCATAACTCTTTCGCGGCCTTAAAAAAGAGATTATTAAACGCAAATCCAGGTTTGTAAAGATAATAAGGAATCAAAAGGAGGATTCTTGGTAACCTCTTCTCTTCTGAGGAAGTAATCTCTTTAGCTCCCGGCTCAACTTTTTTCTATTTTATATTCTTCAAATCCTGACCAGGTCTGAATTTTATTCTTTTTCCTTTAGTGATTTTGATTTGTTTATTTCGCCGGATATCCCTGCCAAAGCCTGTTTTCTTTTGAACAACCTTAAAGCTGGAAAATCCTCTGATTTCGATCTTCTCATTTCTGGTAAGGGCTTGCTTAAGAGAAGCAAGAATAGTTTCTACGATTACTAATGACTTTGCCCTTGTGAACTCGGATTTCTTTTCGATTTTAAGGGCTATATCATTCTTAATCATTAGAAACTCCTTTTATCTAATGGACTAATTATAAATAAGTTATTGAGGATAAAAAGTCAAGATAAATTATTGATAAATTATTGATCTGCAAGCATTTCTTTATTAGTGATAGGAAAAAAATCGTTGATCAAGTTATGAAAAAAACGTGAAAAACAATGAAAAAAAGGAACAGGTGTTCATGCTCAGTAATTAAGTAATACTTTCTGTAGTGACATTGAAGAAAGCAGTGTCATTGCGAGCGACCGAAGGGACCGTGGCAATCTCATAAGATAAGAAGCTATTCTTACCTATATTATGACTTTATCTCACTCTATGAGATTGCTTCGCCCCGCCCGCAATGACATTATAAAACTGTTACCGAATTATTAAGCTAGTACAACAGGCTACTTTTTCTGAAAAAAGGACGAAAGTTTCTACTCATGGACAATTCAAACAGAAAAAGCGGCCTGTCCCCTTCTTTCACGTCTAGAGGTTAAATTCCAGGCAAAGGCCGTTAATTTACAGCCAAGTCTTTTTGATCCATAATTCTTGGGGAAACTCCTGTCCACGATTACTATTGACTTGTTTTCAGCTCATTCATATAATGAAACCAGAATGAAAAAGAAGATCCTCATTTTTGCCTTCATGCTTATCCTCCCCATTATGAGTTATGCTTCTATCTTAAAAATTACTGTCAGGGCCCCTATTCATCCTATCACTTCAGAATATATTAGAAACACTATAGACAGGGCAGAAAAAGAAAATGCCAGCCTGCTCATAATAGCCTTAAATACTCCTGGCGGTTTGGATACCTCTATGAGAGAGATAATAGAGAAAATCCTGAGTTCGAAAACACCTGTCCTGGTTTATGTCAGTCCCAGCGGAGCCCGAGCGGCTTCAGCCGGATTTTTTATCGGTATTGCCTGTGACATCTTTGTCATGGCTCCTGGAACGAACACCGGTGCGGCTCATCCTGTCGGTGTATCCATAACCGGACAGTCCATGGATAAAACTATGGAAGAAAAGGTCACCCATGATGCCGCCTCTTATATAAAGACGCTTGCTGAAAAAAGGGGGAGAAACACTAAATTAGCTGAGGACGCTGTCAGAAAAAGTTTGTCTTATACCGAGAAAGAAGCCTTTGAGGGGAAACTGATCGATTTAATAGCCGCGAGTGAACGGGATATAATCGAACATTTCGATGGAAAACGCATCAAGAGATTCGACGGAGAAGAATATTTACTTGAGCTTAAAGGTGAAGAAATAATTGATATCCCGATGTCGGCCAGACAGAAATTTCTTATCACTATTTCCAACCCCAACCTGGCTTATCTTCTCCTCATGTTAGGTTTACTCGGCCTTTATTTCGAATTCTCAAACCCGGGTTCTATCTTACCCGGTGTATTGGGCGGAATCTTTCTTCTATTAGCCATCTTTTCTTTCCAGATTTTACCGATTAATTATGTTGGTCTGATATTGATTTTATTAGCAATCGGATTATTCATCCTGGAGATTAAGGTCCAGAGTTATGGAATTTTATCTATAGGAGGAATCATAGCTATGATTATCGGCTCGATTATGCTCGTACCTGCTCCTATTCCAGAATTACGACCAAGCCTGAAATTTATCATTCCTGTGGTCTTAGGCCTTTCTTCAATTTTTATCTTTCTGATAGTTATCGCTGTTCGAGCTCATATGAGAAAAGTTCACACCGGTAAAGAAGGCATGGTGGGAGAAATCGGAGTGGTTCAGAGTGACCTCAAACCAGAAGGCAAGGTTTTTGTCCACGGCGAATTATGGAACGCAGAAGCTTCTGAGGAAATTCCCAAGGGCACCAAGGTCAAAGTCCTTGAAGTCATGAATAACTTGGTGTTAAAGGTCACCAAATCCTAAAAAGGACGAGAACAATCCTGGAATTTTATTTAGCTGTAAGGAAAGGATTTATACTATTCAAATAAATCAGAGTCAAAGACTCATAAAGAGGCAAAACACAAAAAAAAATAATTAAAGAAAATTAGCCTCGATTTTGTTAAAATTCAGCAGGCAATGAAAGCCAACTTTTAGATTAGGAGGTATGAAATGTTAACATTTCCGGTTATCGTGATTGGGTTCATCGTCCTTTACTTAGCGAACTCAATTAAAGTTTTGAGGGAATACGAAAGAGGAGTGATATTTCGTCTTGGCCGGGTGCTCAAAAAACCTAAAGGTCCAGGACTTATTTTTGTTTTTCCTCCGATCGATCGCATGGTCAGGGTAAGCCTGCGAATAATCGTCATGGACATCCCTCCTCAAGATGTTATCACCAAGGACAATGTTTCGGTAAAAGTCAATGCTGTTGTCTACTTCCGCGTTATGGAACCCCAAAGCGCTGTGATCGAAGTCCAAGATTACCAATTCGCCACTTCTCAACTTGCTCAAACAACACTCCGAAGTGTGTTAGGGGAAGTCGAACTGGATGATCTTCTCTCAGAAAGGGAAAAACTCAATGCCCAACTTCAGGAAATCATAGATAAACATACAGATCCATGGGGAATCAAGGTTCAGCTCGTAGAAATGAAACATGTTGATCTTCCAGACAATATGGTTCGGGCCATCGCCAAGCAAGCTGAAGCAGAAAGAGAAAAAAGAGCCAAAATTATTCATGCCGAGGGGGAGTTCAACGCTGCAGATAAACTGCTTAAAGCAGCAGATATCATCTCGACTAATCCCCAGGCTCTCCAGCTCAGGTTTCTGGGCACTCTGTCAGAGATTGCAGTAGAAAAAAATTCAACCATTATTTTCCCTCTTCCGATTGAAATGCTGAAGGCTTTCCAGTATACAAAGTCAAAGACAAAAAAAGGAGACGATGAAAAATAAAGATTATAGAGAACTTCAACTTTCGAGTTCACAACTTTTCTTTATTTTCTTGGCAATTCTGATTCTGGGTGTGGTCATTTTTCTCTTAGGAGTCTCCGTCGGTAAAAAGCAGACTCAAATCATGAAAGGTGCGCAGATGACTGCAAAAGAAAAGGCTGGAGATCAAACTTCGCCACCTGCCGAAGAGTCAAAGGAATCCATAAGCAAAGAATTAGCCTCTCTCCAAAAAGCAACGGAAGAAACTCAAAAACAGCCTACGGTGAGCGATGATAGGACGCTATTCTATGTCCAGGTCGGAGCTTTTAACAGAAGAGAAGTAGCCACCTCCTTCGCCGAGATATTCAATCAGAGAGGCTATCCTGCTATTGTCCTTGATCCTTTTCCGTCAGATAGAAAAGATGTGTTTCGCGTAAGAATCGGTGGGTACGCAACCAGAGAAGAAGCCCAAGCAGTCAGAACTAAGATACAGTCAGAGACAAGCAGAGCGACCGATTATTTCATAATTCGAAGCTAAATTTCGATAGTTTTTTTCTTCGCCCATCAAGAACCAGGAAAATAAAAAAAAGTCCTGCAGGTATCTATATCTTGAAAGTCAAAATAAGGGATGTTCTCCTAGCTGTGGCGAGCGGAGGCCTGACCGCTCTTTCTTTTCCTAAGTTTTACCTCACATTTCTAGGTTGGATTTCCCTCATTCCTCTTCTGTACATTATCTCAAAAAAAACTCCCAAGCAGTCCTTTCTTCTGGGGCTTGCTGCTGGATTTTCATACTATGCTATCCTGACCTACTGGATCCCTTTTGTCCCGATTCATTATGGTAATCTATCAATTGGAGTTGGCCTTTTAATTTATATCATCCTTGTCCTTTTGCTGGCTCTTTTCTGGGCTTTCTTCTGTCTCCTTTGGACAAAAATCTACCGGTCCTTTCCAAGATTAACTTTTCTCCTCACACCTTTTATATGGATTTCTTTTGAATACATCCTTACCTATTTCTTCACAGGCTTTCCCTGGGGACTCCTCGGCACAGGCCAGTATTTAAACATCTACTTCATCCAGCTTGCTTCGATTACCGGAGTCTATGGACTTTCTTTTGTGCTCGTTCTCTTCCAGAGCCTGTTTCTCTACTCCATGAGATACAAAGAAAAAGCCCCTTTTTTCATAGGACTAGCTTTAGTACTTCTTATCCATTTAGGCGGCTTTCTAAGCTTGAAAAAGATCCCTCACGCAGAAAACTCCTTTACCGCTTCCGTCATCCAGGGAAATGTCTCCTCTGATATCCACTGGGATAAGATATCCAGCCAGGAGATCTGGGATCTCTTTAGCCAACACCTTGAACTGAGCCGACAGGCTTATAAGAAGGGATCTCGCTTTATCGTCTGGCCTGAATTCTCTGTTCCTCTCTGTTTCAGCTGTTCCGAAGATATTTATCTGACTTTTAAAGGAAAGCTCCATCAATTTGTTCAAGGAACAAGATGCACTCTTCTCCTCGGCACAAATGAAAAAACTGGCACCCAAGGAAATATCCAGTACCACAACACAGCCTTATGTCTCAGTCCAGATCTCTCCATGAGTCGTTACTATAAAATGCATCTTGTCCCGTTCGGGGAATATACACCTTACAAAAAAATCTTTTTCTTTATCGAAAAAATGACCCATGCTATCGGAGATGTCACTCCCGGGACTCAGTATTCTCTGCATCAATTCGAAAATACAGAATTCGGCTCCCCGATATGTTTTGAAATAATCTTTCCTGACCTTGTGAGGAAATTTGTGAAAAAAGGGGCAAGCTTTCTGGTCACAATCACCAATGATGGCTGGTACGGAAAAAGTGCAGCTCCTTACCAGCATTTCTCCATGGCTGTTTTAAGAGCTGTGGAAAACAGGAGATATCTTCTTCGAGCAGCCACAACAGGCATAAGCGGGATCATCGATCCTTTTGGCCGCATCCTATCCAAATCTGAACTGATGACCCAAACACATCTCACCGGTAACATCACTCCTTCCCAAAAACTCACCTTTTACACAAAATTCGGTGACCTTCTCCCCAAGGCAAGCTTGACTTTAACAGCGATGTTCCTTATTCTGACTTTGGCGAAGAGAAAAGATGAAAGAAAAAAGTTCCGTTTCAAAAGCAAGCCACACTGAGCTCCGAGCGAAGATCAAAGAACAATTTTCAAAATTTGAAGAATTAAGAGGTTTTCTTTGACCTTAGCCAAAAAAAGTCCGAGATCGAGGCCATAAACAAAGAGCTCTCCGATTCCTCTACCTGGGAAAACAAGAAAAAATCCCAATCACTCCAGAAAGACAAAAAAAGATTAGAAAAAGAGGTCATACTTTTCTCCAGCCTCTATGGGAAAAAAGAAGAGCTTGAAGTTTTGGTGGAACTGTCTGAAGAAGGAGAAAATGTTGACGAAGAGATTAGGGAGAGTCTGGCTTTTTTTGAAAAAGATCTGGCAGAGGCAGAGCTCCAAATGCTCTTTTTCGAGGAAGATGATGCTCGCAACGTCATACTCACCATCCACCCTGGAGCAGGAGGCACTGAATCCCAAGACTGGACTCAGATGCTTCTCCGGATGTACCTTAGATACGCTGAGAGAAAAGGCTTCAAAGTTAAAATCATTGACTCTCTTCCAGGAGAAGAAGCTGGCCTGAAAAGTGTTACGGTTCGAATAGAGGGAGATTATGCTTACGGCCTTTTATGCCAGGATTCAGGAGTCCATCGCCTCGTCAGAATATCACCTTTTGACGCCAACAAAAGACGACATACCTCCTTTGCTGCTGTCTTCGTTTATCCTGAGGTCGAAGGAGACATCGAGATTGAAATAAATCCTGAAGAACTACGGATTGATACTTATCGCTCTTCGGGAAGCGGGGGACAGCACGTCAATGTCACCGACTCTGCAGTAAGAATAACCCACATTCCCACAGGCATTGTCGTTCAATGTCAGAATGAAAGGTCCCAGCACAAAAACAAAGCCAGTGCGATGAAGGTTCTAAAGGCCAGGCTTTACGAGCTGGAGAAGAAAGCAAAGCTCGAAAAGATAGGAAAATTGGAGGATGCAAAATCAGATATTTCCTGGGGAAACCAAATTAGGTCCTACGTGCTCCACCCCTACCGGATGATAAAGGACGTCCGGACAAAAGTCGAAATAGGGGATGTGGACAGGGTTCTGGACGGCGATATCGATGAATTCATCAAATCAAGCCTCCTCCAGCGAAAATCAGAATCTAAATCGTAGGGAATTTTCTTGTAGGCGCTTGATTCATCAAACCCACCGCTGTGTTTTATAGATGTTTGATTCTTCTGTAGGGGCTTGATTCATCAAACCCACCTTTTATTAATGTATTGATATATGGATTCGTTTTATATTGTAGGGGCTTGATTTATCAAGCCCACCTTTTAAATTTTATAAATAACCTGATCTTATAAATAAATTGCAGGCGCTTGATTCATCAAACCTGAGAAAAAGGGGCGAACGGATTATTTGACCTTATCCTTAGATTCTTCCCATATCCTGTCCATCTCTTCCAAGGTAGCCTCGCCAAGCTCTTTTCCTTCCTCGCCCAATTTCTTCTCTATGAATTTAAATCTTTTTATAAATTTTTTATTGGCCTGCCTTAGAGCAATCTCTGGATTTATCCCAAGAAGGCGGGAGACATTGGCCATCGAAAAGAAAACATCTCCTATTTCATGGAATATTTCATCCTCTTTTTTCTCCTCTAAAGCCTTTTCTAACTCAGATATCTCTTCCTTTACCTTTTTAAGAGCATCTAAGGGCTGATTCCAGTCAAATCCACAAGAAGAAACACGAGATCCGATTTGGAATGCTTCAATAAGGGAAGGGGAACATTTAGCCAATCCATCCAAGATTGATTGTCTTGCTTTCTCTTCTTTTTTCTGTCGATACCACTCATCGATAACTTTCTCTGAAGTCCTGATTCGCTTTTGAGCAAATACATGGGGGTGTCGACGAATCATTTTCTGGTTAATTCCTTCCAGAACATCAGAAATTGAAAATTTTTCTTTTTCTTTGAAAATGCGCGCTAAAAAAACAACCTCCATGATAACATCCCCCAATTCCTCGGTTAATGACCTGGCATCACCAGCACTGATTGCATCTACAGCCTCGTAGACTTCTTCTAAAAAATAATTAGCAATAGATTTTTCATCCTGTTCCCTATCCCAGGGACATCCTTTTTCACTCCTGAGATTGTCCAGAATCTCGACCAATTGCTCAAATTTTTTTCCTGCATTCTTAGTTTCTTTCATTTCTCTTCCCCATTGAATTATTCCATGGAATAGCATAGAATTATATACCAATTCATTAAAAATATTTTAAACCAGAAAAAATTTCAATCCCACAAGTTTTTGAAGGATTTTTTTAAGGAAGGGAGAAAAATGCCAGAAAAAGAAAAAAGCAAAAAGAAACAACCAAAAAAGAAAAAACCTGAGGAGATACACGGAATCATTCCTCCTCTCGATTTCAGCTCGCTCGTTCTTCCTTTTTACACTCAGGCTGTAATAAATCTGGGCCTGGCCAAAGATCCCTTAACCAACAAAGAGGAAAAAAACCTGGAATTGGCCATGAGATTGATTGATTTACTCGGGATTTTGAAAAAAACGACAAAAGGAAACCTCAAGCCTGAAGAGGAAAAATTCTTAGACGCTTGCCTTCACCAGCTCAGGACGGCCTACATGGAGAAATTAGATGTAATCAAGAAGTAATCTCATGCAAGTTATAAAAGGCTTTGAAAAATACGCACCCTTTTCCAGCGAATCAATTTTAGCCATAGGAAATTTTGATGGCATTCACTTGGGACATCAAAAAATTCTGCAACTACTTGAAGAAAAAGCTAAAAATCAGGCTCTCCCCTCCCTGGTCCTGACATTTTCCCCTCATCCAGAAAAAATCCTGGGGGGAAAAATAATAAAAATGATTCAAACACTCGATCAGAGAGTGAGAGAGATAAAAAAAATTGGTATTAAGGCTGTTTTAATCGTACCTTTCGATGAGAAATTTTCAAGCCTTCCCGGTCAGGATTTTATACAAAAGATTGTTGTAAATACCCTTAAAGCAAAGGTAGTTATTATCGGAGAAAATTTTCGCTTTGGAAAAGATCGTGAAGGAGACATTTCACTTCTCCGACAATCGGCTTCAAGATTCAACTTTCAGGTTTATTCAATCCCTCCAGTGGTCAAGGATAGGATGACTGTAAGCAGCAGTCTTATCCGAAGCTCTCTCCTGGATGGAAAGATAGAACTTGCTAATGACTTACTGGGAAGGCTTTATGAAATAGAGGGCAAAGTAATAAAAGGCAAATCCCGAGGAAAAGCTCTTGGTTTTCCGACTGCCAACATTGAGACAGAAAATGAAATCATCCCTCCCGGTGTTTTTATTACAACTGCCTGGATAGATTCTAAATCATTTCCCTCTCTGACCAATGTAGGAAATCGTCCTACATTTAACCAACAAGAAACAATTATCGAATCCTATATAATAAACTTAAACAAGAATCTTTATGGAGAGAAAATAAGAGTCAATTTTATAAAAAAGATAAGAAATGAAATGAAGTTCAAAACTCCAAGTGCCCTCTCCCAGCAGATTAAAAAGGATCTGGAAAAGACGAAAGTTTATTTCAGCAAAGTGTGGGCTTGATAAATCAAGCCTCTACAATAAACCAAGCCCCTACAAGTAATTAAAGGCCTGACCCGCATTTCCTTATACAAACAAAAATCCAAATTATGCAAGTTATAAAGGCTTGACCCTCTATTCCACACCTATTTCCTTGACTTTTTCCTTAATATATAGCATTTTCTTAAGGGAAAGAATGAATTTTTTCTCAAAAAAAAGAACAAAACTTTCCTCCTAAATCAGGAGTCATTTTATGGTAGAAAAAATTAAAGCCAGGGTAATGGATTCCCGCAAGATAAAAAGAGCCATCCAACGAATGACTACTGAAATCCTTGAACGCAACCGCAACCTAAAAAATTTGGTTATCGTCGGGATAAGGACAAGAGGGATATATCTGGGAAAGAGAATATCGAAATTGATTAAGGAACTTGAAAAAAGGGATATTCCAGTAGGGGTTTTGGACATAACTCTCTATCGAGATGATTTCTCAGAATCGGAAGCCCAGCACATGGTCAAAAAGACAGAAATAAATTTTTCTGTAGCTAAAAAAGATGTCCTTCTTGTGGATGACGTTATCTTTACCGGAAGAACAATCCGGGCAGCTATGGATAGCCTGATCGACCTGGGACGGCCCAAGACAATTCAGCTTCTTGTCCTCATCGACCGCGGCCATCGCGAGTTGCCAGTCAGAGCTGATTATGTAGGAAAATTTCTTCCGACCTCAAAGCGAGAGATTGTCCAAGTCCAGCTCAAAGAAATCGACAAAATCGATGAAGTCCTTATCACAGAACCGCCTGGAATGAAATAGGAGAAGGTCATTGGCCTTCAAACATAAACATCTTCTTGGTATCCAGGCTTTAACTCCTTCTGAGATAACAAAGGTGCTGGATACAGCAGAATCCTTTTATGAGGTTTCTACGCGGGAGGTAAAGAAAGTCCCGACTTTAAGAGGAAAAACTATAATCAACCTCTTCTTTGAACCCAGCACACGGACTCGGAGTTCTTTCGAGCTGGCAGCAAAAAGATTGAGCGCAGATATGGCTGATTCGGCGAAATCCGTCATACTCAAGCAGGTTAAAAACGGGATTGCAGTCAGGATGGCAGTTCTCTACCTTTTGCTGGGAGGAAAAAAACGTGAAGCTTTTGCTTAAGAATGGGAGAGTCATTGATCCTTCTTCGGGAACAGATGGCAAGTTAGATATTTTAATAGAAAAGGGGAAAATTATTGATATAAAAGCAAAAATCGCGGCTAAGGGTGCAAAAATCATCGATGCCTCAGGGTTGGTAGTTGCTCCGGGCTTTATCGACATGCATGTCCATCTCCGGGAACCAGGCCAGGAGGATAAAGAAACCATAGCGACCGGCGCCGCTGCCGCAGCCAAAGGAGGTTTCACTTCCATCGCCTGCATGCCCAACACTGATCCTGTTAATGATAATCGAGGATTGACCGAGTATATTCTCTCCGAAGCAAAAAAAAGGGCTGTGGTCAATATCTTTCCCATAGCCTCCATAACCAAGGGGCAAAAAGGCGAAGAACTAACGGATATGGCTGACTTGGTGGATGCAGGAGCTATGGCCTTTTCTGACGACGGTCAGCCTGTAGAAAGCAGCCAGATCATGCGCCGTGCTCTGGAATATTCAAAACCTCTAAACACTCTTATCATTGAGCACTGCGAGGATAAAAGTTTAAGCGGTGAAGGTGTAATGCACGAGGGGTATTATTCTTGCCTCTTTGGTCTAGAAGGCATCCCTGCTTCCTCAGAGGAGATAATGGTTGCTCGGGATACTATACTTGCTCAAGAGGCTGAAGCAAATATTCATATTGCGCATTTGAGTACCAAAGGAGCTGTAGACATTGTCAGAAATGCAAAGAAAAAAAAGATAAAGGTCACTGCAGAAGTGACTCCCCATCATCTTATTTTAACCGATTCTTATCTTGAAAATTATGACACAAGCCTGAAAGTAAATCCTCCTCTTAGAAGCAAAGAAGATGTCCAGGCATTAATTCAAGCAGTTAAGGAAGGAATTGTGGATGTCTTTGCAACTGACCATGCTCCTCATACGCAGGATGAGAAGGATGTTGAATTTGATAAAGCCCCCTTTGGCATAAACGGTATAGAAACTGCTGTTTCTCTCCTTCTAGATAGGCTCGTGAGCAAAAATATCATTTCACTCAAAAGATTCATTAAGATGATATCCACCACTCCCTCCCTTATTCTTGGACTAGAAAACAAGGGAAAAATATGCGTGGGAGCTGACGCTGATCTGACCATCTTGAATCTCAACAAAGAAATTGTTGTTGACGTCAGCACCTTTAAATCGAAAAGCAGGAATAATCCTTTTCAAGGCTGGAAATTGAAAGGAACTCCAGCGATGACAATCGTAGGAGGAAAAATCGTCTATCCTTTCCTTTCTTCGAAAAACTTATAAAAGATAGGAGTCGAACCAGGAGGAAAAACAAATTTAGTCATGAAAACAAATATCCCCCTATTTGAAAGAAAGTTAGGCTATAGTTTCAAAAACAAGTCTCTGATGGTCCAGGCATTGACACACAGTTCTTATGCTTACGAAAACACACAAAATGTGGGATCAGACAATGAAACTTTAGAATTCTTAGGAGATTCTGTTCTCGGCCTCATCATTGCTGACTACCTCTGTACCACCTATCCTGACATATCCGAAGGTGAGCTCTCCAAGCTCAAATCCTCTGCAGCAAAAACATCTTCGCTTTCTTACTTCAGCAAGAAAATAAAACTTGATAAGAATATACTCCTGGGTAAGGGCGAGGAAAAAAGCGGAGGGAGGAAAAAAAAGACTATCTTAGCCGGAGCCTTTGAAGCAGTAATAGCAGCTATATATATTGATGGTGGATTTGATGCAGCCAAGAATTTTCTCCTCCCCCTTCTTGAATCTTTGTTTAAAAAAATCAAGGCCGATAGTTACATGATCAACAACTACAAATCGGCTCTGCAAGAATATCTCCAGAAGGAAGACCTCCCTGCTCCTGTTTATAAAACCATCACAACCATAGGACCTGACCATAGAAAAAACTTTGTCGTTGAAGTTCTCTTCGAAAAGGAATCTCTGGCAAAGGCAAAAGGCAATTCCAAAAAACAAGCTGAACAAAAAGCCGCTCAAAAAGCCCTCAAGAACTTTCTGGGGAAAAAAATGAAATCATTCACTTCAGATACATTCATCATGAAGAAAAAGAGATGATTGATTCTTATACTTTTGGGCGCATGGATGTGGATGGTCACACATACACCTCTGACCTTATCATTTTTCCTGATAGGGTAAATGACTCCTGGTGGCGAAAATCTGGTCATAACCTTTGCCTCGAAGACATAAAAGATGTCCTCAAGGAGAAGCCTGAAGTCCTGGTAGTCGGCACCGGCTTCTACGGTATAGTGAGCGTGAAAGAAGAAGTAAAAAGCCAAGCTCAATCTCAAGGAATAGAGCTTATCATCGAAAAGACAAAAGAGGCTGCTCAAAGTTTCAACGAATTCGCTTCCAAAAAAAAGACGATCGGTGCCTTCCACTTGACCTGTTAAAGACCTGATTTTTTCTTTATAACTTTATAAGGACACTCTCCAATTTGTCTCAAATGGCTAAATGCTCTAAATGTAAAAAAAGAAAGGGGAAAAGGCACTGTGTTGCCTTAGGAGATTATCTGTGCAGCCTTTGCTGCGGTCTCCTCAGGGAAAAAGAAATTCACTGCCCTCAAAGCTGTACTTTTCTCGAAAAACACAAACCTTACCAGGAGCAGCGAATTATTGAAAAGAAGCCAGTATCCTCCCCAAGAGCTCTATCCCCAGAAGAAGACATTTTGAATGATGAGAGGATGGCCTGGCTTGCTGTTCATATAGAAGCGCCTTTGAAAGAATACTCAGAAAAAAAAGAGGCTTTTACTGACAGAGAAGCCCTTTTATCTCTGGAGTATGCCAGAGAGAAAATTGAAAAAGATAAAGGACTTCTCTTTATTCCAGAAGAAAAGAGTAAGCCAAAAAATGAAACCGGAGAAGCAATCTTTCAGAATATAGAGAGATGCCGGTATGAGCGAAAGATAATCCTTCCTGGGGAGATAGCGACTTATAAAAAAGAAGAAAAAATCCAGTGCCTTGAACGGATTATATTTGGAGTCAAATTCTGGGCAAAAGGAAATTTTGAAGGCAGAAATTATATCGATCAGGTTATAAAGTGCTTCGCCAGAATAAAAGATCTATCCCGCCAGAAAAAAATCATCACCTCTTCTTGATTTCAATTCCCTCAATCCCTTTTATCATTAAAGCTATCAAGCTTTGATGATAAATAAGGCAAAGTGAACCACCAATATGGAAGGATCAGACTTTAGCCTGAAGATGTACGCAAAAAATGGTGTTCGATTCTCTTCTTTAAAAGTTCTTGAGCTTTTTTTTAATAAAGCACTCGTTTAATTTTTCAGTATGTTATTCGTCTATATCACATCTTACCCTGTGTCTGTAGGGCGGGTCTATGTAACCATTATATGTCTTTCCTTTAGCTTCGAAAGAGAACTCGGTAACTTCAAAAGCGACAAAATTAAATTCTTCACGATTATGTCCAGGGCGTCCTTTTAATTCCATTGCATCATAAAACGGCCTTTCGAAATTTAAATTCCTTTCTTCATGATTTCCGATCATTTCACCGATTTTTCTCCAATAATTTTCGCTATCTTTTCCTATGATAACGTCACCTTCATGCGTCACAATTCTAGAATGAAGTGTGAATTTTCCGGGCATCTCTTCATATTTACCTGCTCTGAAAAAACTATTAAGTTGTTCATTTCTACTCTCAATTCTGCTTAAAACCTCTGCCTTAAAATCTTCCAATGTCATTTCTTCGTTCATAGCTTTATACCTCCTTAATAAATTTATTAAATTTATTTTATCTATCGTTCCCCTTTTTAATAAAACAAGGAAACGATAGCTGAGTTTCCAAAGTAAATAAAATTAAGTGTTCCCCCTCCTTGCGTTGTTCTTATGTTTCTTAACCTCTCTTTTAAGTCTTATAAGAGGAAATCTGGCCGCCCACTAGAATTATTCATAAAAAAAATGAGTAGTACTCATATTCTCCATTTGTCAGAATCGACCATACCGCTTTAGTCTTTCGTCATATTTCTTCTTTTCGTTTTTAACTATCTCCTTAAAACGGGGGTCATCTTCCAGGTTTTTATAACTCGGATTGTTTTTTAAAAATAGATACGTGTAAAGATATTCTTGTGATTCTCGAAATCCTATATCTATCCCTTTTTTGATATTCTCGATGGCCTCATCTTTCATTCCTAAAAGAGAATAAATGCTCGTAACATGATAACGATACCTTTTTTTTCCTTCAATCAAGGCCAGTGCTTTCTCTTTTTCGCCCTTTGCAGCAGCTATCCAAGCACGATAATATCTGATACTAGTGCTCTCTGGATTGAATTTTTCTGCTTGGGTTAATTTTTCTCCCGCATCGTCGTATTTCTTCATCATAATAAGCGCTTCTGCATGCACAAGATAGAAAAAGTAATCATCTTCTTCTATATCTATTGCTTTATTTACGCAATCTGCGACTTTGGCAAATTCTCCGATGCGGACATAACAATCAGAGAGCATTTCATAAGATACAATAGACAAAGGATCAAGCTCAATGGACCTAGAATAATATTTAATAGCCTGGGAGTACAATCCTATGCTCCTCAGAAAAGATCCCAGGTCAAAATTAATAGACGGATTATTGGGATCTAACTCGAAGGCTCTCTTATAATAATCATAAGATTTATCCAAATCCTCTTTAAAAAAGTAAGCCCATCCAAGGCCGATGTTTGCTTCGGCTAAATTCGGGTTTATTTGGTAGGCTAACTCATAATTTTTATTCATCAAGTCATAACTTTTCCAGTTGTCGGGGGGAGAGAAGACAAAATGCAATTGGTAAATATCGCCAAGAAATCGATAGGCTAAGGCATAATCCGGGTCGATCTTGAGGGCTTCTGTATAATTTTTCACTCCCTCTTCAAAATCTTTTTCATTGCGAGAACTTGCATATTTTCTTCCAAAATAATCCCCCCAAACATACGATTCTCTTGCTTTAATATTTATGGGGTCTCTTGTCTTTATAATCGGAATTTGCCCTTCTTGGAGATGAACCTTCAATTCCGAAGCAATAGCTTGGAATATCTCATCCTGAATATTAAAAAGCCCTTGCTGCTTCTCCGTGTATGTGTCTGACCAGAGGACAGAACCATCCTCTACATTGATCAACCTTACGTTCATTTGGATATTTTCACCTTCTTTGCGGAGACTTGATTCAAGAATTGTTATAACATTCAATTCCTTGCCAATATCTACGGAGTTTTTATCATTATCTGTATACTTCCTGACTGCAAGCTTTGACATGACTCTCAAATCAGGGATTAATATGCGGAGTTTTGTAATTATATCATCCTGCATGGCATCACAAAGTGGTTCTTGATCTCTTTGCAGGCTTAAATCCTCGACAGGCAGCACGGCGATAGAGCTCTTCCATTTCATTCCGCCTACTGCTTCACTGCCAATTTCCCCAGTTTTCAGAAATTGACCAAAGAAAAAATACCCAGCGACAATGATTACGGCGACAAAAAGAAGGATCCCCGGGATTAAAAAATTTTGAAAACGCTTTCTTTTGGTTCCTGACTCAAGCTTTTTCCCTGAGATAATCCTCTCTTCTGTTGGGAAGTTTTTCTCTACGTTGCGTAATTCTGAAAGGACCTCCTCTGCCCTCTGATACCTTTTCTGTTTATCTTTCTCCAGGCATTTAAGTATCACTAGGCTTAGATCCTCAGGAATCTGGGCATTAAATTCCCTCGGTTCCGGAGGAGCTTGCGTCTTGTGCTTCAGAGCTATGCTCAGTGCAGTATCGCCATCAAAAGGCGTCTTCTCGGTAACCATCTCATAAAGGATTATTCCCAAAGAATAGATATCAGAACGCTGGTCTACCACCTCTCCTTCAACCTGCTCAGGAGACATGTACTTCGGTGTCCCAATCATCACGTTAGCGTCTGTTATCCCTTCTGCATCAAGGGATCGTGCTATGCCAAAATCCATAATCCGGGCATTCCCCTCTTTATTTATCATGATATTGTGGGGTTTTAAATCTCGATGGACGACCCCCAGCTTGTGAGCCTCTACTAATCCCTCGCACACTTGTTTAGCTATGGATATAGATTTCCCTACTGTTAGTTGACCCGTTTGTCTGATTAATCTCTTTAGATCTTGACCTGGTACATATTCCATAGTGATGAAGCATCTACCTTCATCTTCCATGAGTTCATACATACGTCCTACATTCTTATGAACAATCTTACGGGCAAATTTCAATTCTTTGCTAAATCGCTCGACTGTTTTCCTATCCGAGGCTATTTCACGTTTTATTAGTTTTAAGGCCACTTCTTCATTTAGCTTCTTATCGACAACTCTATAGACTTTACCCATTCCGCCTTTGCCCAGTTCTTCAACAATCTGATATCTTCCGGCGAAGGTGGAGCCTGAGGTTAATTCTTCTTTGGGGGCTTCGATAGTTTCTGTGTGGGCATCGGAGATTTCCTCAGAGGATTTAAGCTGAGTGGCACACTTACCACAATAAATAGTATCGTCAGGATTTTCAAAGCGACATTTGGGACAGTTTATTCCCATCTTTCCCTCTTTTCTGGGTGGCAAAAGAATAACAATTAATGAGGAAAGAGTCAAATCTAAAATGATCAGGAAAGTGTACGAGATTAGCCCGCTAACGTGTTATGAAGGTATTACCACCAGATACATTCAGTTTTTGGCCCAGTAAATAGCTACTGCCCTAAAAGGATGCATCGGAGTGG